>Ga0194134_10001682_pt1 | contig 28521 bp, 19 predicted proteins | sample TA2KigOff0mmetaG_FD_148602 | JGI IMG/M metagenome (GOLD analysis project Ga0194134, IMG submission 148602) | Freshwater microbial communities from Lake Tanganyika, Tanzania - TA2015056 Kigoma Offshore 0m | ecosystem: Environmental > Aquatic > Freshwater > Lake | place: Tanzania: Lake Tanganyika... | reverse complement strand
TACCTGGACTCATCAACGTGAATACGGCGCCGGTGGAAGTCATGCGCGCCCTGCCTCACATGACACAACTGGTGTACGACGACAGCGGCCGAGGGCGCTTCGCTGGCTCCTTGGACTTCAGCCTGTCCAGCTACGCGAGCGCGCCGCCGTTCGCCCTGGGTACCTCGAACGAGTCTCCGGGTGGACTCGCAGGGTCGTTGCCGGCCGTCTCCGGTCGATCCGTGCTGAACACCAACGCGCAATATCAGAACCTGTCGACCAACGGTGATCGTGGAGCCAATCCAGCCACCAAGTTGGCCGACGCGGTCTCCATCTATCGAGATCGCTTGAATCCGAACGTGCTACTGGCGAATACGTCCGCCTCCGCGACGGACTGGTTCGTGCGCGACACCAAGGATCCGATGGCGCCGGCGAAAGCTGGAAATCGTCTGAGTCCCGTCTCGGGAAGTAGCGTGAATGTGCCTGACTCGTTCCCGATCTATCCGAGTTATGTGGATCGCGGCGAGGGTGCCGGAGCGGTCGATCTCGCGACCTCCTCCGCCATCGTTGGAACAGGCGTCGGCTCCGGCGTCACCGGCGCCAAGCGCGATCCATTCTGGTTCGTCTACTTCAACCGCGGCATGAGCGCGGTGCCTGGGGTGACCGCCGTCGGCGAGTTGCTCGGCATGGCCCGCACCACCAGGACACGGCTCAACGGCAGCGGTGCGCCGAGTTCGTTGCCGGCTGCGACCGGCTTCAACGCGTTCCCCGACTGGCAGTACGACCAGTCGTGGTCGGTGCAATTGGCAGGACGGGATCCGTACCGCACGAAGCGCGAGGATCCTTCCTCCGGACAGGGCTGGGAGAGTTATTTGTTCGAGCCCCACAGGCAACTCGGCCCGGATCCACTCGACGCTCGCTTGAGCACCGACCGTCAGGGCGTCCGAACCCTCGATTTCTCGAAGGCCGACAATTTCAACAACAACACTGGCGCATTCGGAGGCGACAGCCTGCCCGACATGACCGTCGCCGACGCCTTCCGACTGGAGCCCGACACCGTCGCCGGCGACAGCGAAGAACGCAACATGCTCTTCAAGGGCATCTCGAACATGATCTCCACGCGCAGTGACGTGTTCACGGCCTACTTCCGGGTGAAGACCGTGCGCCAAGGCCCTGACGGGCGGTGGAACGCCATGGAGCCCGAAACGCTGCTGTCGGAAGCGCGCTACCTGATGTGCATCGACCGTTCCAACGTGAACCGGCCGACCGACAAGCCACGCATCGTCTACTTCACGCAGGTGAAGGACTGATCGCCATGGCTCGTGGCCGCGCGCCGCAGGAGCGCCCTCGGTGACCGCGCTTGTCGATGTCGCCTACGCGGCGGGACTCGTCGCGGCCAGCCCAATTCTGGCGTGGAGGGTCCTGCATGGCCCCAAACGCCGCGGCGACTGGCCGGCACGCTTGGGGCGGGGGGGCGCTCTTCCGGCACCCAAGACGAGTGGCAGGCTCCTGATCCACGCGGTCAGCGTGGGCGAGGTGAATGCCGCACGGCATCTCGTGGACACGCTGGCGCGGAACCACGACGTGGTGCTGTCCGCAACCACCGACACCGGCTTCGCGCGCGCGCAGCAGCTCTTCGGCAACCGCATCGCGGTGGTTCGATACCCGCTCGACGCAGGGTTCGCGGTCGAGCGGTTCCTGGACCGGATCCGGCCATCGCTGGTGGCCTTGATGGAACTGGAGGCGTGGCCCAACTTCATCGCCTCCTGCGGGCGACGCGGTATTCCGGTCGGCGTGGTGAACGGCCGTCTCAGCGAACGCAGCTTCTCGCGCTACCGCCTCGCCCGTCCGGTGCTGCGATCGATGTTCAACGCGCTGGCCTTCGTCTGCGCCCAGACCGAGGCCTACGCCGACCGGTTCGTCGCCATGGGCACGCCGCGCGATCGCGTGCAGGTGACCGGAACCATGAAGTGGGACACGGCGCAGGTCGCCGACCATGTCGAAGGTTCCGAGGCACTCGCCACTGCGCTTGGCATCGACGTGACCAGGCCGCTCGTGGTGGCTGGGAGCACCGCACCCGACGAGGAGGCCATGCTGCATGCGGTCGTGCCCGCTGGCACGCAGCTGCTGTGCGCACCGCGCCGTCCCGAGTGGTTCGATCTTGCCGCGGCCGCCATGCCGGGCTGCGTTCGACGGAGTCGTCCCGGCGGATCGCCCGCGTCCGATCGCTTCCTCCTGGACACCATCGGCGAATTGCGCAAGGCCTATGCGCTTGCCACGGTGGTGGTGGTCGGCCGAAGCTTCGGTGACCTGCATGGCAGCGACATGATGGAACCGGTCGCGCTTGGGAAGGCCACCCTGATCGGACCTCGTTACGGCGACTTCGCGGACACGGCCGAGAAGCTGGTGGCGGCGGGGGGTTTGCGGGTCTCGAGCCGGCACGAGATCGCCCGGGATCTGTCCGCCCTGCTGGCCGATGCTCCGGCGCGCCAGGACATGGCTCGCGCCGGCAGGGCGGTGATCGCGCGGGAACAGGGGGCCACCGCGCGCCATGCCGCGCTTTTGTCCCACATGCTCCTGCACGCCGTCGCACCAGATGCGAAACTGCCTGCAGGTGCCATGCATGCCTGAAGTCTTCCGCGAGGACGATCTGCTTGCCTACATCCGCGACACCGCGCGGGCACTTGGTCCGCATGTGAAGACCGGGCCCGGCGACGATCTTGCGGTGCTGGACCTGCAGGGCCGCACGATGCTGGTTGGCGTGGACCAGGTGGTCGAGGGTGTGCACTTCGTGAAGGGAACCGATCCGGAGCTTGTCGGACGCAAGGCGGTCACGCGAAACATCAGTGACGTGGCGGCGATGGCCGCCCGACCCGTGGCATGTGTCGCGGCGTGCACGCTTCCGGCCGACGTGGATCCTGGCTATGCGCGCCGACTCGTGGACGGCGTGCGCCGCACCGCGATCCAGTTCAATGCGCCGCTTGTCGGCGGTGACACGGGAATCCATCGCGGCCACGGGCCGCTCATGCTGTCGGTCACGATTCTTGCCGAACCGATCTCGCCGGTGCACCCGCCCGTGCTGCGCTCGGGCGGCAAGGCCGACGACCGACTGCATGTCACGGGTTCGCTTGGTGGATCCCTGCGTCCGGATGGCAGTGGACATCACCTTGACTTCGAACCACGTCTGGACGAGGCCGAAGCGCTCGTTTCGTCACTCGGCGCCGGCCTTCACGCGATGATGGACCTCTCCGATGGATTGGCGCAGGACGCCTGGCGCATGGCCGTCGCCAGCCACGTGCAGATCGTGATCGATGTGGCGGCCTTGCCATGCAACGCGGGATGTGGATGGCATGAGGCCGTCTCGGATGGCGAGGACTACGAACTGCTGTTTGCAGTCGCCGCCAGCACCACGGTGCCGAAGACCTTGGGCCGCCAACGCACCAAGACCACGCAGATCGGACTGATGCGCCCCATGCCCAATCCCGACGCTCCACGCGTGATCGGGCTGCTCGACGATGTGGAACTGGCCATGGATCGCTTTGGGCGATTCCACGAGGCGCGGAGCGCGCGCTGACATGGGAACCTTCGTGATCGACACGCCTTCGCCCGAGGCCACCGAACGCGTGGGTCGTGCGCTTGCGATGGAACTGCAGCCCGGCGATTGCGTGCTGCTGCATGGCGACCTTGGCGCCGGGAAGACCTGCTTCGTGCGAGGGCTCGCCGCCGGCCTGGGGTGCGACGCGACGACCGTGCACAGTCCCACCTTCACGGTGATGAGCCGATACCCGGGATCGCTCGCCAACCTCGTGCATGTGGATGCCTATCGCGTGGGATCCGCCGAAGAGCTACGCGACGCAGGCGTGGAGCCCGGAGCACCCGACACCGTGCTTGCCGTCGAGTGGCCCGAAAGAGTCCCCGAGGCTTGGCCAGCCGGTCCCATTGAAGTCCGAATCACCCCTGTCGACACCTCCGCACGATCGATCGAGATCCGGGTGGCGCAGGGGACCCTGTCCGAGCGGGTCGGAGCGACCCTGTGCGCCAAGCCGTGCCCGTCTTGCCGAGTGGCCGTCGGACCCTTCGACACGGACTGGCCCTTCTGCAGTCCGCGCTGCCGCGCCGCGGACCTTGGGCGCTGGTTCTCCGGGCAGTACCAGATCACCCGACCCATCGAAAGCCGAGACCTTGAGGAGGGAACCGAATGACCAGCCAAGGAGACCGATCGATGCGAACCCGAATCGCCTGCCTGTTGCTGCTCGCGCTTGCGCAAGGCGCCTGCAACCCGACCTGGACCAAGGACGGCAAGCCCAATGACGCGTCCATGCCCATGCCACCGGACGCCACGCCGCCCACACAGGCGGGCGCGGCATCGAGCGCGCAAACCCCGGCGCCACAGCGCTAAACGCCCCTTTGCGCCCATAATGGGTGTTCTGTTAAATCGCATCCAGCAAGCGCGCCGGGCTGAAATCTGCACAACGCGCCACTTTGTTTAGGCAGCCTCTCCAAACGGGTCTATGTTGGGATGAACCGGCGCCCTTGTGGACGCCGGGTTTCGCATTCCGTGACTGAAGGACCAAGTCACATGATGATCTGCTCGAACTCGTTCCACGCGCTCCGCTCCTGCCTGACCGCGCTCGCCCTGCTGACCGGGTCGCTGTCCGCCAAGGCCGCCGACACGCGCGTGCTCGAGAAGCCCGCCGCCACGCAGATGGAGCTGCTTCCGGCCGCGCTTGTGGACGCTCGTTTCGCCCCTGAACTGGACTACGCCAAGATCGCCACCGAGGATGAAGTTGCGGCGGTCGCCGGCGAGGCTCCGCGCTACGCCATTCCGAACGAGGTGCACCTGACTCCCGACATGGACGGCACCTGGGAGACGGTGCAGGACAAGGACGGCTCGGTCCGTCGCGTGTGGCGCCTCCGCCTGGTTTGCGACAACGCCGTCAGCATGAACCTTGGTTTCACCGAGTTCGAGCTGCCGAAGACCGCTACGCTGTTCGTGCATGACGGAACGCTTGCGTCGATCGTGCGCCCCTTCACCGCAGATGACAACCGGGATCACCGGCAGCTCTGGACCCCGCCCGTTCCGGGCAATGAGATCGTGGTCGAGCTCACCGTGGACAAGGCCTTTGAGAAGGACGTTCGTCTTGTCGTCGGATCGGTGAATGCGGGATACCGCCGCTTCATGGAGATCGCCAAGGAGGCTGCGGCAGGCGACAAGAGCGGTTCCTGCAACGTCGACGTGATCTGTCCGCAGGGTGACGCTTGGCGTGACGAGATCTCCTCGTCGGGCGTGATCTCGACCGGAGGCTCCCGGTTCTGCTCCGGAGCGATGATCAACAACGTGCGTCAGGACCTGACGCCGTACTTTCTCACCGCGGCGCACTGCGGCGTCACCGCCAGCAACGCGGCGTCGCTGGTCGTGTACTGGAACTACGAGAACAGCACCTGCCGCACCCCCGGCAGCACCGCGAGCGGTGGCGCCGGCAACGGCCAGCTGACGCAGTTCACGACAGGATCCACGCTGCGCGCGAACTACTCGCCTTCGGACATGACGCTCGTCCAGTTGAGCAGCCAGCCGAACCAGGCGTGGAAGATCTCCTACTCCGGCTTCGATGCGCGGAACGTCGAGACCACAAGCAACGTGGCGATTCACCATCCGAACACGGACGAGAAGCGCATCAGCTTCGACAACCAGGCGAGCACCACCACCAGCTACTACAGCTCGACCTCGCCCGGCGACGGCACGCACATCCGCGTGGGCAACTGGGAGCTCGGCACCACCGAGCCGGGCAGCTCGGGCAGCCCGCTCTACAACCAGAACAAGCAGATCGTGGGCCAGTTGCACGGCGGCTCCGCGAGCTGCAGCAGCATCACGAACGACTTCTACGGCCGCCTGAGCGTCTCGTGGAACGGTGGCGGCACCGCTGCCACCAGCCTGAGGACGTGGCTGGACCCGGACAACACCGGCACGCTGGTGGTCAACACCCGCACGACCGGCGGCCTGAGCGTTTCGCCGACCTCGGCGGTCACGGCGCTCGGCAACGTGGGTGGCCCCTTCTCCGGCCTGCCCGTCACGCACAACCTCACGAATGGCTCCTCGAACGCGGTGAACTACACCGTGTCGCTCTCGGCGGACATCGGACTGCAACTCAACGGTGGCGCAGGTCCCCTCGGGGGCACACTGCCCGCGGGCGGCACCGCCGCGGTGATCGTGAGCGCGGGTTCGGGCCTGCTCTCGAAGCCCGCGGGCATCTACACGGCCAACGTTGTCTTCACCGACACGACCAACAGCATCGTCACGAACGTGCCCTACACGGTCGAGGTCGGCCAGACCGGCATCTCGGTGACGCCGGCCACGGCGATCACCGGTGGCGGTGCCGTGGGCGGGCCGTTCACCACCACGCAGCAGTACGTGATCACGAGCACCAAGACCGCGCCGGTCAACGTGACGGTCACGCCGAACGTGGGCTGGCTGACCGTCGATGGTTCGGCAGCCCCCCTGTCGTTCACGCTGAACACGCAGGGCGCGTCGCGCACCGTCACGGTGGCCTTCGGCGGAACCGCCACGGGCCTCGCTGCGGGCGTCTACACGGGCCAGGTCGCGATCGCCAACGCGAGCGGCGGCAGCGGCGGCACCACGCGTGGCGCCACGCTGGAGGTCGGCCGCCAGGTGTACGCGGCCACGGATGTTCCCAAGCCCGTTCCGGATCTCGCGACCGTCAACAGCACGATCACCGTGCCCGACGACGTGTGCATCGGCGATCTCGACGTGTCGGTGAACATCACGCACACCTACATCGGCGACCTTGTGATCGACCTCATCGCGCCCTCCGGCACGGTGGTGCGCCTCCACAACAACAGCGGCGGCTCCACAGACAACATCGTCGCGACGTACGACGACGACGGCGGCGGAACCCTTCCGGCCTCCTCGCTGTCGGCGTTCGATGGAGAACGGACCGGTGGCGTGTGGACGCTGCGCATCGTCGATACGGTGAGTTCGGACACCGGCACGTTGAACGCCTGGACCCTGCGGATCGCGCAGAGTTCCGGTGGCTGCCAGCAGCGCGAGGTGGTGTATAGCCAGAACATGGACACCAACCCCGGATGGACCACCACGGGACAGTGGGCCTGGGGCACGCCGACTGGCGGCGGCACCACGAGCGGTCGCGACCCCACGTCGGGCGCGACGGGCACACGCGTCTACGGGTACAACCTGTCGGGCGACTACACCAACAGCATGCCGGCCTACACGCTCACCTCGACGGCCTTCGACTGCTCCGGCCTGACGGGAACCCGCGTGTCGTTCATGCGCTGGCTCGGCGTCGAGTCGAGCACCTACGACAAGGCGAGCTTCGAGATCAGCACGAACGGGACCACGTGGACCACGCTGTGGCAGAACAGCGCGACCCTGCGTGACACCGCGTGGGCGAAGGTGTCGTACGACATCTCGGCGATCGCCGACAACCAGCCCACCGTGTATCTGCGCTGGACGATCGGACCGACCGACACCAGCGTGACCTATGGCGGTTGGAACATCGACGACGTCGAGTTCAGCGCGGTCCCCGCAGCCAACCCCTGTCCGAGCGACCTGGACGGCGACGGCGAGACGACCAGCGGCGACATCTCCGTCCTGCTGCTCTCGGCCGGACCCTGCGCAGGCTGCCCCGAGGATCTTGACGGCGACGGCGAGGTCGGCGCGTCCGACGTGTCGTTCATGCTGCTGAGTTTCGGCCCCTGCTCCTGAGCCAGGACTGAACCCGGAGAACCAGGCGCCCCGGTCCGAAAGGCCGGGGCGCTTTCTTTCGCACGCAGGAAGGTGGCCCGCGAGAGATTCAGGCCGTGCCGAGCTGCTCGGCCAGCGTCACACGCTCGCCACGCTCAAGCCCGAACGCCTCGTGCACCAGACGCAACGACAGCTCGCCGTGCTCCTGCGGAACGAGACAACTGATGCGGATCTCGCTGGTGGTGATGTTGCGGATCGGGATGCCCGCCGCGCCGAGCGCCTGGAACATGCGCGTGGCCACGCCCGCGTGACTACGCATGCCCGTGCCGACGGCGCTGACCTTGGCCAAACCGACTTCCAGATCGATCCGGCCTGACCCAAGCCGCTCGATCGCCTCGGTGACCGCCATCTTCACCTCGGGCAACTCGCCATGCTCCACCGTGAACGCAAGTTCGACGCCGGCCGGGCCCTCGGTCTGGATGATGTCGTCGACCAGGATGCCTCGCGCGCTGATGGCGCTGAAGACCTGGGCCTGGACACCCGCTGCGCGGGGAAGTCCCTGCAACTGCACGCGACCCAGATCGCTCTTGAGGGCGCAGCCGATGACGGCGATCGATTCCATGCGCGAAGTCTCCCGTTGGATCATCGTGCCAGGCTCGGGGCGCTGGCTGTGTCGGACATGAATGGGCACATTGTGACGCTGTCCGAACACCACCGCACGGGCGTGCATCACGCCGGCGCCCATCGCGGCCAGTTCCAGCATCTCATCGTAGGTGATGGCGCCGAGCTTTGGCGCCTCGGGAACCAGACGCGGATCGGCGGTGTGTACCCCGTCCACGTCGGTGTAGATCTCGCAGCACCCCCCCCGCTCCTGCACCCGCAAGGCGGCAGCCACCGCCACGGCCGTGGTGTCGCTGCCGCCGCGGCCGAGCGTGGTGAGCAGGCCTTCCGGAGAGAATCCCTGGAAGCCCGTGATCACCGGCGTCACGCCTTCGTCAAGCAGCCTCTCCAGCATCTTGGAGTCGATCGCCTGCAACTTCGCCCGCCCGTGCCCTGCGTCGGTTCGCATGCCCGCCTGAAAGGCGTTCAGGCTGCGCGCCGGAAGGCCCTGGTCCTCGAGCGCCATCGCGGTCAGGGCCGCACTGACCGCCTCGCCGGTGCTCATGAGGGCGTCCAATTCCCGCCGACCCGGCGCACGGCTCACCTGTGCCGCCAGCGCGATCAGCTGATCCGTCGTGTTTCCCATCGCGCTTACGACCACCGCCACACGGTGGCCATCGGCCCTGCTCTCGGCGACCCGGCGCGCCGCCCGTCGGATCCGCTCGGGATCCGCCACGGAGGTTCCGCCGAACTTCATCACCAAGGTCGCCATCAGGCTTCCCGCGCCAGGGCCTCCGCCTTGCTTCGCTCGCTGCGCTCCACGCGCCGGCGATCGGTCTCCTTCAGCAACCGCTTGCGCATGCGCACGGCGGTCGGGGTGATCTCCACCAGCTCGTCGTCCTCGATGTACTCCAAGGCAGCCTCAAGCGACATGATGCGCGGCTGCTTCAGCACCACGGTCGCGTCCTTGGCGGCCGCACGCACGTTGCTGAAGGGCTTCACGCGCACGGCGTTCACCACCAGATCGTTGTCGCGGCTGTTCTCGCCCACGAGCATGCCTTCGTAGCACACGTCGCCGGGGCGCACGAACATCACGGCGCGTTCGCTCAGCGTCTCGAGCGCGTACGCCGTCGCGGGGCCGCCCTCGTTGGCGACCATCACGCCATTGGCGCGCGGCTTCACCGCGTTGGGGCTGACCGGGCGCCATGCCGCGAAGGCGTGGTGCATCACGGCCTCGCCACCGGTCGCGTTCAGGAGACGCGTGCGCAGGCCAATCAGGCCACGCGCGGGAATATCCGCCTCGATGTGCATGCGGGAGCCGCGCGGATCGACCTTGCCGATCTCACCGCCGCGGGAGCCGAGCAGCTCGAGCGCCGCACCCATGCCGGAATTCTCCACGTCGAGCGTGAGGCGCTCCCATGGCTCGCAAAGCACACCATCGATCTCGCGCTCGATCACCTCGGGCTTGCCCACGGTGAGTTCGAAGCCCTCGCGACGCATGGTCTCGAGCAGCACGCCTAGATGCAGCAGTCCCCGACCACTCACCTGGAACTCGTCGGCACTGTCGCCCGGCTGCACGCGCAGCGCCACATTCGAACGCAATTCACGATCGAGGCGCTCGCTGATCTGACGGCTGGTGACGAACTTGCCTTCCCTGCCACCCAGCGGGCCATCATTGATGCGGAACACCATGTGCAGCGTTGGCTCGTCCACACTCACGCGCGGCAGCGCCTCGGGCCGCTCCGGATCCACGATCGTGTCGCCGATCGCGATGTCGGGGATCCCCTCCACGCAGCAGAGGTCGCCCGCCAGCACTTCGGGCGCCTCGGTGCGGCCGAGACCCGAGAACTGGCTGAGCTTGGTGATCTTGCCCTTGTCCACCTTGCCGCTGTCGCGGCAGAGGCCCACGGACATGCCGGGCTTCATCACGCCACGGATCACGCGCCCGATGGCGATGCGACCCACATAGCCGCTGTAGTCCAGATTCGTCACCAGGAACTGCAGCGGGCCCGCCGGGTCGTTGGTCGGCGCCGGCACGCGCTCGATGATCGCCTCGAACAGGTCCTCCACACCACGATCGCGCTGGTTCCGGTCGAGACTGGCCCAGCCGTCGCGGCCGCTCGCCCACAGCACCGGGAAGTCGAGCGCCAGCTCATCGGCGCCGAGGTCCACCAGCAGGTCGAAGACCTCGTTCACCACCGCATCGGGGCGCGCGTCCGGGCGGTCGCACTTGTTCACCACGACGATCGGCTTCAAGCCGATCTGCAGCGCCTTCTGGAGCACGAAGCGCGTCTGCGGCATCGGCCCCTCCAGGCTGTCGACCAGCAACACGCAGCCGTCGGCCATGCGCAGCACGCGCTCCACCTCGCCACCGAAGTCGGCGTGGCCAGGCGTGTCAATGACGTTCACGCGCACCGCGGTGCCGGCTCTCGGGCCCTTGCGAACCTGATAGGTGACCGCGCAGTTCTTGGCCAGGATGGTGATGCCGCGCTCGCGCTCGAGCGGGTTCGAATCCATCACGCACTCGGCGACGGCTTCATTGGCGCGGAAGGTTCCGGCCTGACGCAGCATGGCATCCACGAGCGTGGTCTTGCCGTGGTCGACGTGGGCGATGATGGCGACGTTTCGAAGTTCCATGGAGAATCCCGCAGTCTAGCGAGGCCAAGCATGGTTTCATCGACCGAAACGCGATCTTTACGCCAATCCGTAGATCGGCAGCAGCTTGCCCTCAAGGTGCCGCATGAGCGGATCGGCGGACAGCGGCTGTCCCGTCACCTTGCGGCACAGGCCATCGAGGCGATGGCGGCGCCCCTCGGCGTGCACGTTCTTGCGCAGCCAGGCCAGCAGCGGCGCGAACTCGCCCTTCGCGATGCCCTCGTCGAGGCCTGCAAGGTCCTTGCGGGCCTTCTCGAACAGCTGCGCCGCCAGAAGCGTGCCCAGCGTGTAGGTGGGGAAATAGCCGATCGCGCCCATGCTCCAGTGGACATCCTGCAGGCAGCCGTGGCGATCGTCGGGAACCACCACGCCCAGATAGTCGCGGTACATGCCGTTCCAGACGCCCGGCAGATCCTTCACCGCCAGATCGCCCTTGATCAGGGCCCGCTCCAGTTCGAAGCGGATCATCACGTGCATGTTGTAGGTGCCCTCGTCGGCCTCGACCCGAATGAAGCCGGGCTCGACCACGTTGGCGGCCTCGTACAGTTGGTCCAGCGAGAAGCAATCGCACGCGTCGCCGAAGAAGGCGGGCAGTTCGCCACGGCACCAGCTCCAGAACCCGCGGCTACGACCGACCTGATTCTCCCAAAGCCGGCTCTGGCTCTCGTGCACCGAAAGCCCGGCCGCCTCGCCCATCGGGAGGCCAATGCGCGTGCCGTCGAGACCCTGCTCGTACATGCCATGACCCACCTCGTGCATGGTGCTGCCCAGCGCGTCCAGCACGCAGGTCTCCAGATAGCGCGTGGTCATGCGTACGTCGTTGCAATGACTGCCACCGCAGAAGGGATGCGTGCTGCGATCCAGGCGACCGCGCGTGAAGTCGAAACCGATCCGCTTGGCCACGAAGCGCACGAAGCGCTCCTGGTCAGCGATGGCGAGTGCATGCTCGTTGAAGGCATTGGAGGGCTTGCGTGAGGCGCCCTTGAGACGATCCAGCAACCTCTGCAGTCGCTGCCGAAGCGGCGTGAAGACGTCCGCCACCGAAGCGGCCGTCAGACCCGGCTCGTAGTGATCGGCAAGCGCATCCCAAGGCTCGCCGCCCTTCGGCCATCCCAGACACTCGGCCTTCTTGCGGTTCAACTCGACGGTGCGCTCGAGCATCGGGCGGAATCGGGCGAAATCGCTTGCCTTGCGCGCTGCCGCCCACGCATGCATGGCCTTGCTGGAGAGTTCCGCCAGTTCGGTGACGAGCGACTCGGGCAGCAACGTGGCCTTCTGCCAGTCGCGTTGGATCTCTCGCGCATCGACGCGATCCGCGTGATCCTCGGGCAGGCTGGCTGTTTCGGCCACGGCCGCCGAAACGAGGTCCTTCATCTCGGAAGCGGTGAAGGTCTGGTGCGCGATCTTCGCCAGCAACGCCAACTGCGAGGCGCGATGCTCCACGCCTCCCTCAGGCATCATCGTCTCCTGATCCCAGCCCAGCACGGACGCGGTGCTGTTGAGCGCGTGCACATCACGCACACGCGTCGCAAGCGCCGCGATCGCGGAACCTTGCTTGGAGCCGGATGCCCGCTCGCCCACCAGGACGGTCACTTTGCACCCTGCCCAGCGCCTGATGGAGCGAGCTTGAGCTCGGTCACCAGGTAGGTCTCGACCTCACGCGCCGAGCCGTCCGCGCGATTGCGCGCATGGTCCACCGCGTTCCAGCCGCGCGCGTCGGTCGCGTTCACGTTCGCGCCGGCATCCTTCAGGGCCTGAAGCTTCTCCGCCTTGCCGCTGGCGGCCGCGATGAGCCACGCCGTCATGCCTTGCCGGTTCTTGGCTTCGATGTCCGCCTTCGCAGCCAGCAGCGCCTTGAGGCTCTCGATCTTGCCGTTGCGCGCCGCCCGCATGAGGGCGTTGTCGCCGGTCAGGTTGTCCTGGGCCGCAAGATCCGCCTTGTTCGCGATGAGCAACTCAACCGTGCGTGGATCACCCGTGCTGGCCGCCCACAGCAACGGTGTGAGCCCGTTCTTGTCGACGATGTTCACGGTGGCGCCGGCTTCGAGGAGGGCCTTCACGGTGTCTGGCGAACCCAGCGCCGCGGACCACATCAGGGGCGTTCCGCCCATACGATCGGTGGCGTTCACGTCGCTCTTGGCGGCGATCAACAGCGCCACCGCCTCGACCTTGCCATTCTCGCCCGCGATGCACAGCGCGGTCTTGCCCGCACGGTCTCGCACGTTCACGTCGGCGTCCTTCGCCAGCAGCAACGGGATCACCTCGATCTTGCCTTCCTTGGCAGCCCAGTGAAGCGCGCTGCGGCCACCGGCGCTGTCAGGGGCGTTCACGTTGGCGCCACCCTCAAGTTCCTTCTTCACCTTCTCGACGTCGCCACTTCGAGCGGCGGTCACAAGCGCGCTTGCCGCGCGGTCGGCGGCAGAGGGGCCGGCAGGTCCACGCGGATCGCCAGCTGGGTTCACCGGACGGCGAATCAGGCAGCTCAGCGACGGCACCTTCGGGTGATCGGTGGTGAAGGTGAGCTTGATCGTCTTGCCGGTCTCGTCCCACTGCTTCCAGTCCACGTGCACGACATGCTCCACCTTGGCGTCGCCGGCGGCGTCCGGAACGATGGGCGGCACGACCGACGTGATCTTGAACGGCGTGGTGCCATCCACGCTCTTCAGCGTGATCGCGCCCTCCGCCGTCTTGCCCTCGCCAGGCGCCTCAAGCATGTCGGGCGTCATGGTGATGTAGGCAGGCACCTTGCCCTGCACCGTGACCATCATCGGGGCGTGGCCATCGATCTGGAACGTGACCCGCTTGCTCAGTGGCACACCCGGCTTGGGGCCAGGCTTCAGCGTGATCTCGACCTCGGCCGAGCCTCCGGGCGGAATCGGATCCTTCGGCGCGCCGGCAGTGGTGCAGCCACAGCTGGTGATCGCCTTCGCGATCGTGACGGGCTTGTCGCTGATGTTCGTGATCGTCACCTTGCCGGTCTTCGCCGTGTCCACCACCATTTCGCCGAGATCCAGAACTTCGGGCTCGATCTTCACGACGGGCGTGGTGTCGACGACAGCCTGCACCGCACCGCCCGTCGGATCACCGCCGCCTGCCGCGACGGGCGCCGAGGTCTGGGACGCCGCGTTCTTCATCCTCTCCTGACGACTCACGCCGGCTCCCACCTGCTCCGCGCCGGAGGCCGCAGTCGGACGCTTCTTCGGGGCCGGTGCCGCGGCTGGAGCCGGACTGTCGGGCGCATCCTGCGCCAGCGAGACGGGAGCGGCCAATTGGCTTGCAACGCAGGCAACGGTGAGCAAGTGTCGGAGCATGGGTCTAGGTCCTGTTGTGATGGAGGCTGAAGCGATGATTCTACCCGGTCGGTCGTGATTCATCGGCCAGCCAACGTCCGGATCTGAGGCAGGTTCGGGTGAAATTCCCGGACGCCTGCCACCCGCCACTACACTGCGCCCTCCATGGTCGACACGGAAGCACCCCTCCCCGAGCATCTTGAACGCCCCTGCATTCGGAATTTTCAGCCCCGGGGCATGCAGCAGGAGGGACAGCAGCCGATCGTTCTCCTGTTTGATCCCTCGCGGCTGTCCGCCCAGACCATGGCGGTGCAGCCGCAGGTGCTTCCATTGATCCTGCAGTTCCAGGGACGCGAGTCCCTCGCGGAACTTTCTGCCCGAACCAAGGCGCCGATGAACATCCTGCGTGAGATCGTGACGCGGATGGACGAGCTCGGCCTGCTCTGGGGGCCGCGCTTTGAGGAACTGGAGCGGCTGGCAAAGGCCCGCATCACCGATTCGGGCCACTTCCCGACCTCCTGCACCGCACCGCTCGGCGAGACGGCCGAGGCCGCCAACGCGACGCTCGCGGGCTGGTTGGCGGAGGCCGAGGACCCGGAGATTCCAGGCACGGTGAGCGGACTCGTGGCACCCCACCTTGACTACGCCTCGGGCTGGCACAACTACGCGGCGGCCTATCGCGCGCTGAGTCCCGACCGACGGCCTGACCGCGTAGTGGTGCTCGGCACGAACCACTTTGGCATCGGGGATGGCGTGGTGATGAGCGAATTCGGCTTCCAGACACCGCTTGGCATTGCGCCTGCCGATCGTGCGGTGCTGGCGTTCCTGGAGAAGTCCCTGGGATCAAAGCGGATCTACGCAGACCAGATGGACCACCTCGGCGAGCACTCCATCCAACTGCAATTGCCCTGGGTTCAGCATCTCTACGGCGATGTGCCCGTGATCGCCGCACTGGTGCCAGACCCCCTGCGACCCATGGTCGCCGACGATGGCGCGCGCGCCACCACCGACGAGTTCGTGGCGGCGCTGGAGACGGCGCTGAACGAGCTTGGTGGCAAGACCCTGTACATCGCGAGCAGCGACCTGAGCCATGTGGGCCCGCAGTTCGGTGACCCGGGACCGGTGACGGACGCGATCGCGCAACAGGTCGAGCAACTGGACCGCGAGAGGCTTCGCCTTTTCTGCGCTGGCGACCCGAAGGGTTTCGTGGCCCCCTTCATCGCGCAGAACAATGTCAGCCGCTGGTGCAGCCTTGGCAACATGAGCGCATTGCTTCGGCTTGCGAAGCCGGCCTCGGTGGAACTGATCGACTATCGCCAGATGCGCGACACCAACGCGGGCGCCATGGTGACGTGTGCTGCAGCGGCGATCACGGCCTGAGGCGATTCCGACACCCCTGACAAGGAAAGAGCCTGCCGCGGCGAACCGCAGGCAGGCTCCTCGTGGGGGGCTTGGTTGGCGGCGAACAGACCTCGCCGTATCTGGATGTACGGGGTTTCGCCCGCCCCGGATGCGCGGGTTCCCAAGATTTTGAAAATCGCTCGGTCCGCTTACTTCCGCGCCAAGCCAAGGCGTGCCATGACCGCCTGCAGGTCAGACCACATCTCAGCCCGGGTCTGGGGGGTGTAATTCCGGAGCAGGTACGCGGGGTGATAGGTCGGCATGACCGCAACGGACACCTCCCCGCCCGGCGACTTCCACTCGCTCCAGACGCCCCGCAGTCGTGTGATGCCCACATCGGTCGCCAGGAGCAACTTGGTCGCGGGCCCGCCCAGCGTCACGATGACCTCCGGCCGGATCGTCAGGATCTGCTCGATGAGGTATGGCCCACAGGCGTCAACTTCGTGCTGGAAAGGCGTGCGATTCTCCGGCGGTCGGCTCTTCAGCACATTGGCGATGTAGACCTGTTCTCGCTTCAGGCCCATCGCTCGAATCATCTCGTCGAGTTTCTCGCCCGCCCGCCCCACGAAGGGGCGGCCGAGACGGTCCTCGGTCTCACCGGGGGCCTCGCCGATGAACATGAGGCGCGCTTGCGGATCCCCCTCGCCGAATACCGTCTGCGTGTGCGCGGTGGCGGTGGTGCAGTGCGGGCACTCCCGGTCATGACGCTGGCGCAGCGCCTCAAGCGCCTCCGCGCCACGAGCGACGGTTCCGGGTTGCACCACCAGCGCGGGAATGGCTCGGGGCGTACGCGGCGCAACCGCCGGGATCGGGGCCAGCCCGGCAATCGGCCGTTCAGACGCGGCGATGTCTTGCGTTGGTGCCATGGGGCTTGGCGGAGTCGGCTCGCCGGGCGATTCGGCTGCGCGGTTGCGAGGAGCATGTGAAAGCCCCATGGCGCGGTCGGCCTGCATCAGGGCGTGGCGTGGACGCGTCATCGCGTGATCTCCGCAGCGGGTTGCGCCGCCGCCGATGGCTCGGACCTGTCCGGTTGCGCGGAAGCTCCCATGGACAGCACCGCGATGCCAGCCACCGCGATGATCGTGCCGATCCACGCACGTGCGTTGATGCGCTCGCCGTCGATGATTCGAGTGGCGGGCAGGATGAGCACCGGCACCAGACCGATCAGCGTGGCGGCGACGCCGACCGGAACCTTCGCCGTCGAGAGCATGCTGAAGTAGACGCCGCAGAGCGGCCCGCTGACGACGCCCAGCGCGAGAATCGCGTAGGCGCGTCGCGAGGGCCGCGCCTGCACCGTGAGGCCTGCGGTGCGCGCAAAGAGCGCGAGCGGAATCACGGTGAGCGCGCCGGCGTACATGCGGATCGTCTGCGCGTCGAAGGCCTCCACGCCCTGATCAAGACCTTGCTTGGCGGTCACAAAGCCCGCCGCCTGACACAGCGCGGCAGCCACGCCGAACATCAAGCCGGTTCGGCGCTCGCGCGGCGTGTGCGGGCTGTCGGCACCTGCACGTTCCAGTGCGGCCCACGCGACCCCCGCCGTGGTGATGAGCATGCCCACGACACCGACCGGATTCATCTTCTCGTTGAAGACGCTCCAGGCGAGGATCGCGGACATGCTTGGCGCCAGCGTCATGAGCACGCTCACCAGGCGCGGCCCCAGCATGACGTAGCCGGTGAACAGGAACTGGTCGCCGATCGTGAGTCCAAGCACGCCGCTGACCGCGAGCCACGCGAGTGCGGACTCGGACATGCCCGGATACAGGCGACCGAGCGAAAACCATTGGATGCCGCACAGCACCACCGCCGCCGCGACCGTCCGCAGCAGATTCACGCGCGTGGCACCCAGCGCCTGTCCCGACTTCGTGAAGGACAGGCTGGACACCACCCACAAGCCGGCGGTCGCGAGACCCGCCAGCACGCCGATGCGTGCGTCAGTCACGCGATCAGCCGCGAGCGGGCTTCTTCTTCGGGTCGCTCATCTCAAACATGGTCTGCGTGCGCAGCACCATGCCGCAGTCGCTGCGCAGGTGATAGCCCTGCACATGCACGGAGTTGAGATAGCGCTGGAAGTCGAGCAGCGACAGGTTCGGTCGCCCCTGCTCGTCATTCCAGTTCGTCATGATGCAGTTCCTGTCGCGACCGTGCGCGAGCATCTCTCGGTAGGTGCCGGTGTACAGGTGTTCGCTGAGCGTCTCGGTCTGCAGCGTGGTGACGTACTTCAGCGTCTCGCCGAACTTCTCGTCGAACTCACGTTCGCCCGCGCACGGCATGGTGGTGACAAGGCCCTTCTCCGGAAGGTTCTGCCCGCCTTCCACCACGACCTCGCAGAGGCAGAGCTCGCCGAACTGGAAGCGTCCCGCGTGGCCACCCTTGAAGACCCACCCCTCGAACTCGTACTGCGGATGCTCGATGCGCTTGCGCGCCTCGATCTGGAAGAATTCCGGATGGATGGCCTTGCGGTAAACCAGCAGGGTGTAGGCCTGCAGGCTGGTGGTCTTCGAACCGTTCATGTCGTCTCCTGGGTCCTTGCCGGGCTTCTGGCATCCTGCCTTGGCCTGCCCTGTGACCGGTACCTCCGGCCCAAGGGCGCTGCCGCCACGGCGGCTCCGATTGTCGCGAGGAACACCGGAAGTTCAAGGGTAAATCCGGGTTTTTCGAGAATCCGATGCCGCCAAAACGGCACGGCGGGCCCGAAGGCCCGCCGCCGCTGAGCGTGGAAATAAGCCGGATCCTGTGCCGGCTTGCGCCGGTGGTGACCATTTCTCTCTGGACCGCCGTTGCCGACGGCCTCGAAGCACGCGACCCGTCCCGAGCCCGCGGGCCGCGGGTGCCGGTTGCCCGGCGTGGGACTGCTTGCGCTTGCACGCGATGGGGTTTTCCATGCCCCCAGCGTCGCCGCTGGAGCGGTGCGCTCTTACCGCACCTTTTCACCCTTGCCACGCACCCTTGCGGGCCGTTCGGCGGTTCATTCTCTGTGGCACTGTCCCGGGCCTTCAGCTCGGCCGGTGGCCATTCGCCATCATCGTCGCCCTGTCGTGTCCGGACTTTCCTCTCGCCGGATCGCTCCGGCGGGCGGTCACCTATCCACGCACGCACTGTACGACGCGGCCCCACCCGATTGGGAGGGGCCGCGGTGAAATTCGATGAATTTGCGCAGGCTCAGGCCGAGATGCCAGTGACCTTCACGAGCAGCGTGGTCTGCCGGTGGCCCAGCGTGCGGCGATAGCCCTTGCGGCGCGAATACTTGCCGATGCGCAGCTTCGGGCCGGTCTCCTCGGAGACGAGCTCCGCGGTCACCTTGGCGCCAGCGAGGTACGGCAGACCGATCTTCGCGGGCTTGCCGTCGGCGGTGCCGACCGCGAGCACCTTGTCAAAGGTGAGCGTCTTCTGGCCCTCGGTGAGGGGCCGGAGGTCGATCTCGATCTCGTCGTCCTTGCGAACGAGGATCTGGGTTCCACTGTCTTCGAAGATGGCGTACACGATGGGTTCTCCTGCAGTCGGGCGAACCGCACAGGTTAGCAGGAACCGCCCGCGGCCGCGAGGGGGTGAAGCCGGGCTTTCAGGCGCTCCCCCGCCTGCCGGATCGTGTCCAGGGTCTTGCAGAAGGCGAAGCGGACCAGGCGGTCCGCCCCCACCCTGTTGGCGTAGAACGGGCTGCACGGGATCGCCGCGACCCCGACATCTCGGATCAGGTGCTCGCAGAACGCCTCATCGGAGGGATGGCCGAAGCGGGCATGCTCGGCCAGCACGAAATACGACCCCTCGGGGGTGAGCGGATCGAATCCGGCATCGCGCAGGACCGCAAGCAGCGCCTGGCGGCGCTCGTCGTATTCGCGGCGCAGTTCCTCGAAGTAGCTTGCGGGCGCGGACAGCGCCTCCACGCAGGCGCGCTGCAGCGGTGTCGCGGTGGCGAAGGTGAGGAACTGGTGCGCGGCGCGAATGCCCGCGGACAGGTTCGGCGGTGTGATCGCCCATCCCACCTTCCAGCCCGTCAGCGAGAAACTCTTCCCGAGACTCGAGAGCACGATCGTTCGCTCGCGCATGCCGGGAAGCGTGGCGATGGACGTGTGTGGCCGTGCGTACCAGAGGTGCTCATAGACCTCGTCGCTGACAACCAGACAATCCGCGGCACGCGCGATCTCGGCGACAGTGCGCAGTTCGTCCGCGTCGAAGATCCGACCTGTCGGATTGTGGGGCGTGTTCAGGAGGATCAATCGCGTTCGCGGCGTGACGGCCTGTCGCAGCGCTTCCACGGGAAGCCGGAAGTGAGGCGCCTCCAGTCGGACCGGCTTCACCACGGCGCCGGCCATGGCCGCGGTCGCGGGATACGAGTCATAGAAAGGCTCGAAGAGCACCACCTCGTCGCCCGGCTCGACCAGCCCAAGCATGGTGGCCGCGATCGCCTCGGTGCAACCGCTGGTCACGGTGATCTCAAGCTCGGGGTCGATCTCGAGCCCCTGGTCCGTCTTGAACCGCGCGGCGATCGCACGATTCACTTCGGGCAGTCCGATGAACCTGGCGTATTGGCCAAAGCCCGCGTCGATCGCCTGCTTGCCGGCGTCCTTCACGAACTGCGGGCCGTCGAAGTTCGGGAAGCCCTGCCCCAGGTTCACCGCACCGTGCTCGGCGGCCAGACGGCTGATGCGCGCGAAGACGCTCTCGCCGAAGGGCGCGAGGCGTGCGGCGGTTCCATGCGGCGTGCGTGCCATCGGGCGCAGCGTAGCGGGGCAAGCAGGCTCGGGCTTCCTTGGCGATACTTCCCTGCCATGCGCGACGCACGGACACGGCAGGACGGTGACTTGGCACGGCGAAGACCGGTGCCGCGGCCGGACCTTGCGCCCACGATCCTGCACGAGTCGGACGAGGCGCTCTGCGTGGCGAAGGCCGCCGGCATGGTGACCCAGCCTGGACGCGGACATGCGGACGACACGCTGCTGAATGGCGTCTTCGCGTTGCGCGGCGAGGCGTTGGCGCAACTGGGCGCGGACCGCGATTGGGGACTGTTGCATCGACTGGATCGCGAGGTGTCGGGATGCGTGCTGCTTGCCAAGACGGCCGCCGCGTACGACACGCTGCGCGGCGCCTTCGAGCGGAGGGAGATCGGCAAGACATACCTGGCACGCGTGGCGGGCTCGCCTCCATCGGCGGAGGGAAGTTGCTCGCGCGCGATCCGCGAGGAGATTCGAGGCGGCGTGAAGGTGGCGCTGCTGCCCGCGCGAGGCGGAGAGTCGGCGCTGACTCGCTGGCGCACGCTGGGGCGGCGAGGCGGCGACACCCTGCTGGAAGTGGAGCCTGTCACCGGACGCCTGCACCAGATCCGCGTGCACATGGCGGCACTGGGGTGTCCGATCGTGGGCGACCGCATGTACCGAGCCGACGCCCCGCCGAACACCTCCACGCTGCCGCCGGGACGGACGCCGGACCCGCTGCTGCTGCATGCGTGGAAACTCGGCTACCCCGAGGGAACGGTTCGACGAACGGTGGAGTGCCCGCCGCCGGAGGCCTTGCGCCCGACGGCGTGAGGCTGTGAGCCGCTACCCTTTCCAACCCATGCGAGGCTTCGTGTCGATCTTGCTTGCCGCGGCTCTCGCGGCGTGCTCGAACATCGAGGAGGCGGCGCCGCGTCCGAAGCCCTCGAGCTCGGTTCCCAAGCCGACGTTCGAGATCGAGGTGGATCCGATCCTGCGTGGCACGATCGCGAGCGAGGCCATCCTGCTTGGATTCAACGACGTGGTGGCCCGTGGCTACGGCATCGTGGTGGGACTGAAGGGAACAGGCAGCCGAACGATGCCCGCGGAAGTGCGGGCGTTCCTGCTGCAGGAGCTCAGTCGGCGCGAGATCAGCGACACCGTGAAGGGCATGGGCGTTTCGCCCGAGCGATTCCTGAACAGCGACGACATCGCCGCCGTGGTGGTCGAGGGGGTGATTCCGGCCGGCTCCACGCGTGACAGCAAGTTCGACGTCCGCGTGATCGCGGTGCCGGGATCCGGCACGACCAGCCTGGAGGGCGGACGTCTGTGGACCGCCGAGCTGCGTCCGGGGCCCCTGCTTGCCGGAAGTCGGCAGGCCGCGATCGTGGCCGAGGCGAAGGGACCGGTGCTGATCAATCCGTTCATGCCAGGCGCGAGCAGTTCCCTTGGCGACGTGGACCGGCTGAGCGGTCGGGTGCTGAACGGCGGTCGCGTGCTGAAGGATCTGCCACTGCGACTTCGACTGGCGACGCCCAGCCACAGTCGCGCGGGCACGATCGTGTCGGCGCTGAACACGCGATTTCCGCGTGAGCCAGGACAGAACGACGAGACCGCGCGCGGCAAGAACGGCGAGCTCATCGAACTGACGGTGCCCCCAAGCTTCGAGGGCAAGACGAACGAGTTCGCGCAGCTCGTGCGGCACATGAGTCTGGACGTGCAGAATCCCGACGCGCTCGCGATGGCGGTGCGACGAAGCCTGCTGGCGAATCCCGGCGGCGCTTCCGCCGCGGCGTGGCGCTGGCAGGCCATCGGCCGCAAGAGCACTCCACACCTGCATGACCTGTACACGCATCCCGAGGACCAGCCGCGCATGGCCGCGCTGGAGGCAGGCGCCAAGCTCGACGATCCGTTGGCCGTGAAGCCCCTTCTGGAGATGGCGCGCAAGGGCAAGCCCACCCTGCGCATCGCCGCGATCAAGCTGCTGGGCGGCATGGGAACGAATCCGGCGATCGACGTGGGCCTTCGTCCGCTGGTCGACGACGACGATCTGGACGTGCGGCTGATCGCCTACGAGATGCTGCGCAAGCGACGCGACCCGTCGGTCGAGACCATGGCGATCAACAATCGCTTCTCGCTGGACCTGATCCGCTCCACCAAGCCGCTGATCTACGCCGCCCAGACGGGCCCGCCGCGTCTGGCGGTGTTCGGCGAGGATGTGCGTCTTCGCCAGCCCATGCTCCAGCGCATCTGGGATGGCCGATTGATCGTGAAGTTCGACCCGGGCGACGCGAAGGCGCTGGTCTCCTACCGCCCACTAGGCACGGAACGGCAGCGGATCGAGCAGACCAAGCCCGAGGTCCACGAATTCATCGCCTTCCTGGCGCGTACCCCCTCCCCGACGATCGGATCCGCCGGGTTGGACCTGTCTTACGGCGAGACGCTGGGTGTCCTGTACGAGCTGGCTCGCGAGCAAAACCTTGGTTCCGACTTCCGTGGCGAGCAGGATCGAATCCTTGCCGAGATCATGCGCCGGGAGGAGGAGGCCGAAGTCGAGGAGCGCCCCGACTTCCCCGACGAGACGAAGGCCGCTCTGCCCTCGCCAGCCACGGCGCCGCGCCCGACCCAGCCCGCGCCACTTGATGCCCGGCCCAAGGCCGCGGATACTGTGCCGCGTTGAGCGTGCGCCCGGTTGCGGGCGATCCGTCCAGGAGGGACGGTCACGCAGCGACAGGAGGTCCGATGCGTCTCAGCCGTCTCACGCTTTCTGGTTTCAAGAGTTTCGCCGATCCGACCGACTTCCGGTTCGACGCGCCCATCACGGGCATCGTGGGCCCCAACGGTTGCGGCAAGAGCAACGTGGTCGACGCGATCAAGTGGGTGCTTGGCGAGCGCAGCGCGAAGAGCCTGCGTGGCGGCGCGATGCTGGACGTGATCTTCGCGGGCAGCGCGAGTCGCAAGCCGGGCGGACACGCCAGCGTGACGCTGACCTTCGACAATCCGCGGCTGGCGGTGCCTATCGACCGTGACATTCCGGAGATCTCGACGGAAGCCGAGCCCGCGGAAACCATGGACGTGGAGGGCGCGTCGATCGATGGCCCGGTGCAGCGCGACGCGGTGCGCGACCGTCTGCTGCCGGTGGACGCCGACGAGGTGCAGGTGGAGCGCCGACTGTGGGCCGATGGCCGCAGCGAGTATCTGGTGAACGGTCGCAAGGTTCGGCTGCGCGACGTGCGCGAGCTGTTCCTCGACACGGGCATCGGCAACGACGCCTACTGCATCATCGAGCAGGGCAAGGTCGATGCGATGCTGCGCGCCCACCCGGTGGAGCGACGTTCGATCCTGGAGGAGGCCGCCGGCGTGGCGCGCTTTCGAACGCGCAAGCACGAGGCGGCGCGCAAGCTCGACCATGCCGAACGTCATCTCGTCGCGATCCGCGAGCAGCTTGCTGGCGTGGAGCGACGACTGCGCATCGTGCGCGGGCAGGCGGAGAAGGCGAAGAAGTTCCAGGCGCTCGAGACGCGCCGGCGCGAACTGCGCACGGCGCTCGCGTTCGAGGGCTACCACGAGCTGCGCGAGCGGCTTGCGGGCCTGACGAGTCAGGTGACCGCGCTCGAGGACCGCCGCCGTCAGGTGGCCGCCGCGCTCGAGGCCGCCGAGGCCGCACGGCACGAGTCCGACGCCCGCCGCGCCGCGACGCTGGACCGTCGCCATCAACTTGAGCAGGCGCAGCTGGAGGCCGCCGGCGTGCAGCGCCAGGCGGAGCAGCGCCTTGACTTCATCGAGCGCGCGCGCACCGAGAACCGCGCCGCCGTCGAGAGTGAGGCCGCCCGGCTGGAATCGCTGCGGGTGCAGCGCGACGAGCATGCGTCGCGACTCGAGGACGCCGCGCGCGAGTCGGAGCAGGCCGAGTCCGCGCTTGCGGGCATCGAGCGCCAGGTCTCCGACTGCGCGCGTGAACGCAACGACCTGAGCGAGCGGGCCGACGCCGCCGAGCACGGCATCCGCCGACGTCAGGAGACCGTGTCGGGCATCGAACGTGACCGCGCGCGTGCCACCGGCCGACTGGCCGCGGTGCAGGAGCGCGAGCCGGCCCTCGAGGCGGAACTCGCCCGCAACGACGCGCGCCGTGATCGGCTGTGTCTGGAGTTGGACCAGATCCTGGCCGCCCGCAACGCGGCGCAGGTGCAGCGTCAGGTGGCCGAGGACGCGCTTGAGCGCGTGCATCGCGAGCTGGCCGTGCAAGCCGAGCAGGTCTCGCAGCTGGGCGATCAGCAGGCTGAGGCGCTTCGCAAGCTGGGCGCGCTGCGCGAGGATCGCAGCAGTCTGGAGAGTCGCCTGCGTCTGCTGGACGAGATGGCGCAGCTTGGCGAAGGCCTGGACGAGGCCGTGAAGCGCGTGCTCGCCGAGCGTGATCGACACACGTGGCTCGCCGGCATGCTTGGCGACCTCATCGAGACCGATGGAGCCACCGCGGCGCTGGTGGAGGCCGCGCTGGGCGACAGCCTTCAGACGCTGGTGGTTCGCCGCACCGAGGATCTTGGCGCAGCCACGGAGGCGGTGCGTGGACTCGAGGGCCGCGTCCGACTCGCGGCACCCGTCACCGGTGCCTCCGTGGTCGCGGGCGGCGGTGAGGCCACCAGCCTGCTTGCGTCCATCCGATGCCCCGCGGATGTTCGCCCCGTGGCGGAAGCGCTGCTGGGCCGATGCTTCCGCGTGGCGGATCTCTCGACCGCGCTGCGACTCGCCGGCTCCGACGCCTTCGTCGGTTGCACCTTCGTCAGCGACTGCGGCGCCGTGGTGGAAGGCCCTGGACGCGTGCGCGTGACGGGCGCCCGCACCGCCCGCAGCGGCGTGCTCATGCGACGTGTGGAGCGCGGCGAGCTTGAGGCGACCGTGAGCGCGTTGAGTGTGGAGATCAACATGGCCGAGACGGAGGTGAGTGGCCTGAACGAGGCCACCGCCGCCGCTGCGCGCGCGCAACAGGAACTGGACGGCCAGATGCAGCAGGCGATGCGCCAACGCATGGATGGCCAGTATCAGGCCGAGCGCGGTGACCAGCTGGCGGCCCGGGTGCGGCACGATCTGGACACGACCGCCGCCGAACGCGGCGAGAGCGAGCGTCGCGTGCGCGAGCTTCACGCCGAGCGTGAGTCCTGCGAGTCGCGACTGAAGAGCCTGGACAAGCTGCTCGACGACGAGCGCGCGACGCTCGCCTCCGGCCAGCAGGCCGCGCAGGAAGTGCGCGCGCGCGTGCAGGCCGCGATCGACCGCCTTGCCGCAGTGCGCACGCAGGCGAGCGAGGCGAACGCGGTGCTGGACGGCCGTCGTCGCGAGCGCCGCCTGATCGAGGTGGCGATCGAGGGCATCGACCGCCAGCGCGCCGAACTCGGCAGCGACCATGAGCGCCGTGCCGCGCGCAGCGAGGAACTCGCCCGCCAGTCCGCCGAGGCCCAGCAGCAGCGCGAGGCCGCGATCGCCGCCGAGGCGACGGCCGCGCAGCAGGCGCAGGCGATCGCGAGCGAGCTGGCCGCCGCCATCGAGCAGGCCGTCGCGGCAAGCGACGCGGTCCGCTCGATCCGTGACGAGGCCGCGCGCGTGGAGCGCGACCATTCCGCGATCGAGATCAGCCGTCGTGAGGCGGAGGTTCGACGCGAAGGCCTGGAAGAGAGCACCTTTGAGGAACTCGGAATCGACCTCCCCGCCGGGTACGAGGCCCACGTTGCGGCTCGCACCGCCGAGGGCTTCGCGGCGCCAGATCGAGATGCCGCCACCAGCGAGGCCGACCAGTTGCGCGACGCCATCAAGGCGCTCGGCAACGTGAACATGGAGGCGATCGACGAGCTCGGCCAGCTCGAGGGCCGCAACGAGACGCTTGCGCGCGAGGTGGCCGACATCGACGCGGCGCGCGCCAGCCTGAAGGAACTCGTGGAGCGTCTGGACGACGTGAGCCGTCGCCGCTTCAAGGCCACCTTCGAGGCCGTGCGCGACCAGTTCGGCGGTCAGGAAGGCATGTTCCGCCGGCTCTTCGGCGGCGGCAGCGCGGACCTGTTCCTGGTGCCGATGGAGAACGGTGAGATCGACTGGCTCGAGAGCGGCGTGGAGATCCGCGCCAAGCCGCCCGGCAAGGAGCCACGCGTGATCAGCCAGCTCAGCGGTGGCGAGAAGACCATGACGGCCGTCGCCCTGCTCATGGCGATCTTCCGAAGCAAGCCGAGCCCCTTCTGCATCCTGGACGAGGTCGACGCGGCGCTCGACGAGGCCAATGTGGAGCGCTTCACGAAGGCGCTCGGACCGTTTCTGGACCGCAGCCACTTCATCGTGATCACGCACCACAAGCGCACCATGCAGGCCTGCCACGAGCTGCACGGCGTGACGATGGCCGAGCGCGGCGTGAGCCGGCGAGTCACGGTGCGGGTGGATCAGGTGGGCGCGGACGGGCGCATCCGCGAGGACGCTCTCGAACGGGCCACCCCCGCGTGAAGATCCGACAAGAGACGGCAAAAATGCTCGGTTTCCGTTTGTCGATCGGCTGGCCGGGGCTATGTTGCCCTGCCGCCCGGCGGGCGGAACTCCCCATGGGTCTCGGGGATGCGCGGCGGGCCATCGTGGGGGTCGCCGCGCCCTGTTCCGCGCCGGGTGGTTTTTGTTTGGGCCCCCGTTTCAGCGCCGGGACCTAGGATCGGCCCTCGTATGGCCGACGCGATCCAAATTGATGCACTCGTGGTGGGTGGCGGCGTGGCCGGGCTGTTCACGCTGCACGCGCTCAGGGAGGCTGGGTGCTCGGCACTCCTGATCGAGTCACGGGCCCTTGGTTTCGGCCAGACCACAAGCAGTCAGGGGATCCTTCACGCGGGCGTGAAATACGCCCTTGGCGGCGTCGCGGGCGAGGACGCGAACGAGGCCTCCGAGGCCGCGGCGATGTGGGGCAACTTTCTGCAGGGTCGGTCAGGACCCGACTTGCGTGGCATCCGCGTGCTGGCCACCCACGAGTACCTGTGGCGCACGGCAAGCCTGATGGGGGCCGCGGGCATGTTGGGCGCTCGTCTGGCGCTCCGAACGCGCCCGGCGGTCGTGGAGCCCTCCCAGCGGCCCGCTTGGCTTGCTGGGGTGCGCGGGGACGTGCTGAGCCTGCCTGAGACGGTGATCGATCCGGCCGACCTGTCGCGACGCCTGGCTGCCGCCGCACCGGGGGCGATCGCGCTGGGTCAGGTGCGCGCGATCCGTGCGGAGCCTGCTTCGGCGACCGTTGAGATCGAGGGGGATGGTCGTTCGGCCCGTGTACTGGCACGTCGCGTGTTCCTGTGCGCGGGTGCTGGCAACGAGGCCTTGCTGGCCCTGGCAGGACTTGGCATGAGGGTGTCGATGCAGCGACGCCCGCTGCGACAGGCGATGGTCCGTGGCCCCCTCCCAATGGTGTTCGGGCACTGCATTGACGGCGCCCGCACACGCATCACCGTGACCAGCGACACCGACGATGGCCGCACCGTCTGGCACATCGGCGGCGAACTTGCCGAGAAAGGTCCCGCCATGCAGCCGGACGCCTTCGTTCGCTACGCGCGGGACGAGGTTGCGGCGTGCATGCCGGGCGTGTCGCTGGCAGGCGCCGAGTGGTCGAGCTACGCCGTCGATCGGGCCGAGGCGCGAACCCCCGATACGCGGCGGCCCAGCTCGGCGCATGTGCAGGCGCATGGCTCGTTGGTGGTCACCTGGCCGGTGAAGCTGGTGCTCGCCCCCCGTGCCGCACAGGCGGCGGTCAAGCACATCCGGGCCAGTCGAGACGGCGCGGATCGATGGCCTGAAGGCTGGACTGCTCCCCCGCTTGCAGCCCGACCGTGGCAGGACGCGACATGGACGCGTCTGCCATGAGCGGCGCGCGCACGATGCCGATCCGCTGCGCGGGCCGGCTGCCGAGGCCGGTGACGTCGATCGGCTGGGGCGCGTTCAAGATCGGTCGCAACGAGGGCATCAAGTACCCGACGCCCTATGACCTGCCGAGCGATGAAACCGCGACGCGTCTGATCCATGCCGTGATCGACACGGGCATCGGCGTGATCGACACCGCGCCCGCCTACGGCCTCAGCGAGGCGCGGCTGGGGGCGGCGCTGGGCGCTCGCCGCGCCGAGATCTTCCTTTCCACGAAGGTGGGAGAGCGATTCGAGGACGGTCACAGCACCTACGACTTCTC
>Ga0194134_10001676_pt1 | contig 28549 bp, 26 predicted proteins | sample TA2KigOff0mmetaG_FD_148602 | JGI IMG/M metagenome (GOLD analysis project Ga0194134, IMG submission 148602) | Freshwater microbial communities from Lake Tanganyika, Tanzania - TA2015056 Kigoma Offshore 0m | ecosystem: Environmental > Aquatic > Freshwater > Lake | place: Tanzania: Lake Tanganyika... | reverse complement strand
CCCGTAAAAGAAATTAAAGGTGGGTTAATCAAAAAAAGACCCTTGGTGTAAAAATCTGATCTAATCAAGCGTCCAGCTCATTCCACCCCCCTTCTCATCTTTAAGCTGTATACCTAGTGCTGCAAGCTCGCTAACCTTCATAGGATAAGGATAAAATACAGTATTAGGGCGTGGTTGAAAATAACGATCATCTATTATTTGCCAGCCTGGAAAAGATTCAACTGGAAAGTGACTGCAAAATTCTATGGGATCAACAACTTCTGAAAGCTGATCAATTAATTGCACAAGTTTATCTTCATAAACATACAATGGATCCAAACCTTGCCATTTTAAATCTAAGGGACGCACATAAAACCAATTCATTTTTTTGTCTAGGCAAATACTATACCCATCTCTATCCTTAAAATATTCTTGTGATGATGATCGGTAAATTTTACCGTCTGAAAAAATCAAATGCCCCTCATAATTCTCATTGGAATCCGAGAACGAAATAAAAAAAAGCAGATCAGGAAACTTTTTACTCACTGCATACCACTCACTTTGAAACAAGACAATGGCATCAAATGAAATTTTAAGTTGAAATAACCTGCTGCGATTTCCACTAAAGTAGCCATTGATACTTTGGTTCCAAAAAGACTCAAAACACATTTTGGATTTCTCACCCACTATTAATTCATCAGGATCAAAAAAATCGTAATTACCAAAAAGTAGTTCTTTAGGCAAAGATGGATCAGGAGGTAAACTAAAACTCATGAAGTAAGAATGCGGATCAAAGTATCCATCACTGTTTGTAACTAGGTTTTTAAAAGACACTACGTCATTTACATTACCTTCAATTATTACTGATATATAATATTTTCTCATAGGAATCTTCAGTTTTAATTTTAGAATACATTATCAAGTATGTAAAATGTTCTATCCCAATCAATGCCGCTTTCAGGAAAGCGTTGCTGAATTTCTCTTGCCAATCGATACAGCATGTCTCTAGGAATCCATTCCTTACCACCCAGCTGAAGTATCCAATATGAGCATTCAGAAAAATCATTATCGATTTCCGCTAATTGTCGTTCAGGAATCCAATACGAAGGATATTCCAAAGTATCCCCTTCTTGTAAGATGCATAAAACTTCTCGATCAAATTCAAAATGTACCATTTTATATTGTTTTAATTTGTTACGAAATATTGCTACATCTGCTTCATTAGCTTCACAGGACACATCCTATTTAATGAAGCAGATGTAGATAATGTATATAGATTTTAATCTTTTTTGACATACACGATATTTCCCGAGCTTATTCGATGAACCTTAATTCCACCTGACCTAAGCCTCTCTGCGAAAGCCCTGTTAGAAATAAGAGGATAAAAATTATCCCTGCAAAAGAATTTGTACTCATGGAACAAATCCTTTAGAAATACATAGCCTTCCGAACTTACTTGATACCTGGCTTCTTCTAGGAAAATTTGAACTGAATCACTCTCTTTTCTAAAATTCTCAATGAACATGTCAACCTCAGAACACCTGGTGAAACCCTGCTGGCTCAACAATCGGTCTAACCCCTGCAGCGACCAATTAAAAATGCCTGGCAGTTCATGGGATGTTAAATAGGTGGAAAGCTCCACATCTCGCTCTTCAGGACTAATGGTTTGGTCAAAGTGGATGATTAAGAAGCGACGAAAAAATGCTTCATTTACTTCGATGTCCCTGGGTAAATTATTACAGTTGAAGATAAATTTAGGGTAATCAGTTAATATGAATGGTTTTCCGTAGATCTGCCTGCACTCTATCGGTTCGCCTGAGGCTAGAAGCTTAAATTTTGTAACGTCAAGTTTGCTCGAAATTTCAGAGGAGTAGTTTAAAAGCTTGCCAGAAATTGAGGCGCGAGTGTAACCTGTATTATCGGTTAAGCTCTGGAGGGAATAATTTGTTATGTTTTCTGATCCTAACAACTTCATAATACAATCAAAAAAGACACTCTTACCATTACTGCCACTGCCATACAAAAGCAATACCTTTTCTAGCTTAAGCTGTGATGCCTTAATAAACAAGTAGCCCATATATTCCTGAAGAATATTCTGCTTGTCTTCAGTCAACACTCTTTTTAAGTACTCTTTCCACCGTTTTGCTTCAGCATCTGGGTCGTAAGGGAATGGAAGTTGGTAACGCAAAAAGTCATTGCGATCAAATGGTTTCAGATAAAATTTCCCCCTATCAATAACAATAGTTCCGTTCTGAAGGTTAATTAAAACCTGGTCCTGTGGAGGCTGCGGAGGTTGAAAATAAGCACTGCTAAAAAACTGCTTGAGAAGGTTCTCACGAAAGCGAAAGTGTCGAGCAATGAAAGGGTCAATCTTGATCCTTTCGGCAGCTTTGCCTAAAAAGTCACGTATCGCATCTTCTGAAATAACCACCCAGTATGTGCCGCTATAGATATATAGCCCTTGCTCAAAGCTTACTAAAGGCCAGTTTTTTTCCTGCGCAACCTTCAAAGTATGCTCAATAGTTATGATGAGCAAGGTCCTCTCATCAAGGATTACATCATCAGCTAGTCCTGCTGCTTTTCTTGGACTCTCGGCTTCTAAATCGGGCAGCAGCTGTTCAAGAAGTTGCCTAGAGAGCGATAGTTTAGAATCATTCATATCAATATTTTTCAAAATAGAGCACCAGGCTTTTCATGAATTGGTTTCAAATTATTTTCATCATCAAAGTAGTAGGCGTCACGTTTATTTCTTGCAAGGAATTCATCTACATCATCCTTTGAGAAGATCACCCTCCTACCAATCTTTGTGTAGCTTATCAAGCCAGAAGCAAGCCAATTGTCAATTGTCCTTATTGAAATACCGAGCTCCTTCGACAATTCTTGCTTTGAATAATAGTTTTTATAGGTGTTCACTTTGCTTAGTATCATTTTTGTTTCTATAAAATGGTTAAAAAAATTTACCCGTCGGAATCCTTTAGTCTCTCTACCAGCTTTATGATTACTGCTTCCCTTCCCTGACAAAATTTATTATGAAGAATTTCACCAGCACCATCACAGACTTCCTCCAGTTTTCCCATGTAGTGACTTACCCATACTCTTTTACCTTTTGCGTATGGCACAGCACCGCGCATCTGAACGTATACCCTATCTGGTTTACTATTATCAGGAATTCGGTTAGGGCTAACTTTCGTCTCAAGTGCCGCCTTGTAAAAAGCCAGATCAGCAATAATAGACAGCGTAGTCTCAATAAGATCCTCGTTACCTTCAACCAGAATCGTCAGCCTCTTAACCAAATGGTCGATTTCAGTTTTAATCTTTCCTGTAGCAAGGTTGTTGAGGGAATCTTCCTCGAAGTAGTTATTATTTCGGATGGAGCGATAATCGCTTAAACAACTCATATATTCTTTTTTTGCAAACTTAGTAACTTTTTTGTTTCTATTAATATTTTTTTGGGAAAATATTTTTCTCTAACTTTTCAAGAGCCTTACTTCCTTGATTATCAACATATTTTGAATAATGGCTGGTCATTTCGAGGTCAGAGTGGCCAGCAACGTTTTGTATGGTTGTCATGTCAATTCCGTTGCTGACTGACAAGGTGATGAAAGAGATCCTCGCAATATGGCTGGATATATTCTTATTAATCCCTGCCAACTCGGCTAACTTTTTCAAATCTCGGTTGTACAAAGAAGTTGCACTGCACACTGCTTTATCCAACCGCTCATTCTGACCTGCATTTACTTGCTCTGGTAGCAATTGAAAAACATATCCATCAGAAGAAGGGATCTCTGCTATATACTTTTGAATTATTTTAACTGCCATTGGCGGCATTTTTATCCTGTGAGGCAGTCCAGTCTTTTTTATACGAGTTGTAATGTAATCGCCATCGATATGCTTTTTTCTGAGAAGCAGAACATCACTGATACGCATACCTCCAGAAAGTACTGTCCAAATAAAAATATCCCGTGATCTTTCCAAGGAACCGCCAGCTTCCAATTTGAGATCACCCAAAGCTTTAAGCTCCTCCTCTGAGAGAAAGGGACGAATGCTTTTTTCCGATTTCAAACGTATTTTCTTAAAAGGATCACTTTCAACTCCAATGATTTCCCTCTCAACTGCAATAGAGAATATCCTTCTAATACTTTTAAGGTTTGTATGAACGGTGGTAACTGAGTTACCCAACTTATTTTTTAAGTACACCTGATATTCAATCAAAACAGATTCGTCGATATCATAGAGTGTAGCATTCCGATTGCCCAGGTATAATTCAAACTTCTTAAAGATGGACCGGATTTTATCAGCAGAGCCAATCTGACCAGACTTTGCAACTTGATCAACGTAGGTATCAGCAATTGCAAAAAAAGAGAGTTCACCCTTTTTTACGACGACTGATTTAGCTTGCTTATGAGTTATGTGCTTTGAGTGCAGTGCCTTTATCATCATTTGCTCGCGAATCTCAGATAGCTTTCGCTCCAGCAGCATGTTCACTCCATTTGCAAGCTTATAGGACGGCTTTACACGCTGGTGCCGAACATCCCAAAACTTATATGGAACAGTGATGTTTGTACAGATGTAGGAGCATCTACGATTGCTGGTGAAGCGGATGTAAATCTTAGTATCACCATTTTTTTTAACCTTGCTCTTAAAAACGAAAAGTGAAATACCTGGTATCATGGGTGGCAAAATTATATTGCGGTTTTGTGGTAAAACATAGGTAAAACAGTAGATGCATTTTGATGCATACAGCTTTACATAGTTGCAATATTAATTTTGTGTTAACTGCTGATTTTCATGCAATAACATGAAATGAGAGGCAACCAAACACCAGCCAGGGCAAACTGACGGGGTCACGAAAACCACTTGCATGAGCAGGTGGTTTTTCTTTTAGATACACAATTCATTAACAATTCAGCCTGACATCCATTTTGTTGTATTTGGCAAGTGGACTAACTTTCAGCATTATTCTGGTTATGATGAAAAAGAACTTTCAGATCATTCTACTGTCCTGCATTTTTTTGAATGTGATTCCCAAGGTCATGGCTCAACGAGTTGATTCCATGCTCAATGTTTATTACAACTACTCTCCAAAAGAAAGATTTCATGTTCATTTTGATAAAAACACCTACAACAAAGAAGAAACGATTTGGTACAAAGTATATATTCTCGATGAAGAAGGACTGACAAGACTCAGCAAGTCGGTCTATGTACAATGGTTCGATACAAAAGGCAAAATACTTACCCAGACTGTTTCTCCGCTATTTCAAGCGACTGCCAAGGGTTCGTATGAACTTCCATCCGACTATCAGGGAAACTTCATCAGGATGAAAGTATTTACCAAATGGGCGCTGAATGATGATTCGGCTTTTCTCTATACCAAGGATATCGTCATCAACAATGATGTTATACAGGTTGATCAGCTGCCAAAACCAGTGTCTGTATTGAATGTTTTTCCAGAGGGGGGCGACTTGGTAATTGGCATCAATTCGAGGGTAGCTTTTAAGTCCAACAACAATTACGGAAAACCTGTCAACATCAAAGGCTTTTTGATGAATGATAAAAACAAAGTGCTGGATACACTGAAAACGATGCATGATGGCATGGGTAGTTTCTATCTGAATCCAAAACCTGCAGAGAAATATTTTATCAAATGGACAGATGCATCCAATGTATCTTATACAACCCCACTACCTGCTGCAAAACCACAAGGCATCACGCTTTCTGTCCGATCAACCAATGAAGCAGCCCTTGTAAAAATTGAGAGAACAGCACAAGTTCCAGACAACTTCAAACAACTGACCTTGCTCGTCCACATGAATCAATTGCCACTCTACAGTGTCAACATCAATGCCAGCGAAAAATTGATCACCAATGCCAGCATTCCCATCGCAGAATTGAATACCGGAGTTGTTCAGTTTACATTGTTTACGAGTGACTGGCTGCCTGTTTGCGAAAGAGTAATGTATGTGAACAACAGAACCCATGAATTTGGCGCCAAAATCATCACGCAATTGACCTCGCTGAACAAAAGAGGTAAAAATGTTTTTGATGTGTACGTTTCAGATACCACCGAAACCAACATGTCGGTAGCTGTGATAGATGCATCCGTTGACACATCACTCTCCTATGCTACCATATATTCGGATTTGCTTTTAAGCAATCAGATCAAAGGGAAAATTCACAATCCAGGCTATTATCTTTCCAGCGATGCAGAGACTGTCCTGAATCATCTTGACCTGGTAATGCTCACACACGGATGGAGAAGAATAGATTGGGAAAAATTAAAAAAAGGCATCCCCCCCTCCCTCAAATACATGCCTGAAATGGAACGCATGAAGATATCCGGAAAGGTATATGGATTGAAAATGGCAAATGGAACCGACAATATGCTGATGAACATGATTGTTCAATATAAAGACAGCAGCAAAAATTTTATGTTCCAGCCCATTTCAAAAGATGGGTATTTTGAAAACCGCGATTTGTTCTTTTATGATACCGTAAGAATTTATTACAGCTTCAATCAAAATCAGAAATTGAATGAAGTAGCAACTGTTCAATTTGACAACGGATTGCTTAAAGCAAACGATATCAGTTCAGTCATAACCGAACAGGAAAAATTATATACCTGGAGCGATAGCCTTGCCAAATCCAGGATGGCTTACTTCCTCAAATTGCAGGAGGATTGGAAAAATAGATCTCAATTCAAAACCCTGCAGGAAGTCATTGTAAAATCAAGAACAAAACCAAAAGAAGATGCGATTGAAAAGGAATATGCAACTGGTATGTTCTCAGGCGGTGATGCATTTGTATTTGATGTAATCAATGATCCTGCAGCACAAACTGGATTCGATATATTCAATTATCTGCAGAGCAGGGTACCCGGACTCCAAATCTCAAGAAGCGGTATCAATGTGGGTATGACATGGCGAGGAGCCACACCTGATCTATTTCTGGATCAAATGCCATCGCAGGTAAATGTTCTTCAAACCATCACCATGCAAGATATTGCCATGGTAAAGGTATTCAGACCCCCCTTCTTCGGTTCGATCGGAGGAGGTGCTGGTGGAGCTATTGCAGTCTATACAAAAAAAGGAAGCAGCAGATCTTCCGGAAACAACAGCAAGAGCAACAAGGAAATGTTCTCTACGGTGCTCGGGGGATATTCCAGGTTCAAGGAATTTTATAACCCAGCATACGATACAGGTGAAAATCCTGAGACGGACATCAGAACAACCGTTTACTGGAACCCATTTGTCATCACCAACAAAAAGAGCCCACGTAACCGCATCCAATTTTTCAACAACGACCTGAGCAAAAGATTGCTTATCGTTTTGGAGGGAGTCAATGCAGATGGAAAAATGACCAGATCAACCAAAATACTTGAATGACATATGCTTGCATAAATGTCATGCACCTGGTTGACGGGGCTCATTTCTAAATGAAATCTATTGATTTTACTTTGATCAATCATTGATCACGTAAAATCATTTCTATGTTCAAATTATGGATACGCATTGTAGCATTCTCATTGTTGATGATGAAAATGGCTATTGGACAAGACAAAGAGAAAGTTGTTTCCCTGCCTGAAGTGAAAGTCAAAGCCGCTACGGAAGTCAACCAACGACTCTATGATGCATTCAGAAAATCATTCCCGGAGGCAGAAAACCTGGCTTGGTACAAGTATGACAAGGATTATCTGGCAAAATTCATTGTGAAAGATATGGGTCACAATGCGCTCTATCGACAAAGAGGGTCAATGGTGTATGATATCAGCTATGGATACGAGCACAACTTGCCGGATGAAACCAAAGAGCTTGTTACAAGAAACTACGATGACTATAAGATTATCAGAGCCATCAATATCAAAACCGGTAGCAGAGATATATGGGTAGTTAAGCTGGAAGGTTTGAAAAAATATATAACTGTCAGAATCGAGAACAAGGAAATAGATGAGGTTGAAAGTTTTATAAAGGCATAAAAAAGAGCATCGGATATCTGATGCTCTTTAAAATGAGATCAATTAGAACTATAGTTTAGCCTTAAGGTTGATTTTAACTTTTAAATCAAACTTACCATAAAAGCTACTTGTGAAAGCCGTAATTTTCATTTGCATGCTGCCATTTTTTTGAATACTTTCTGCCATTTTTGCCAATTGGTCTCCAGTTAACCCAAGATTAATATCCTTACCATCATGAAGAAGCTCTGTTTTCATTGTACTAAAATTATATTCTGGAAACTGAACAATGATGCCTGCAACTGCTTTATTTGGAAGCTCAAGTAATCCTGAAATCAATATAGCCTTATCTGCAGATAAACTTACTGATTCAATTGTATAACCTTTGATTTTATCTAAATATTTCTGAAAATCAGGATCATCTGAAGGTTTTACAGTAATTGTTTCTTCAACAAAAGTAACTCCCGCTGGTATTGTGACAGTCCTAGTAGTATCAAGTGTTAAAGGTATCTGCAATAGTTCGGTAGTTGTACAAACAGACAAGAAAGTGAAAAACATCAATACGTATTTCATAACCGAACTTTGTTTAAGTTACACAATATTCCACATATGCCATCATTATCCTGGCCGTGATTCAGTTTCGCATTGAATTATACATTGAGGTAAACTTTTGCATTTCTGAAGCAAATATCCTCCACCATTGATCCGATCCAGTTCTCATCGTTTGGAATAATTCCCTTGAGCATGTCTTCAGCAAGCAGATTGCAAAGTATTCTCCTGAAGTACTCATGGCGGGAGAATGAAAGCAAGCTCCTGCTATCCGTAATCATTCCAACGAAGCAGGAAAGGAGTCCCATGTCAGACAATACATCCATGTGATCTTCCATACCGTTTTTCTGATCCAGGAACCACCATGCGGGTCCATATTGCACCTTGCCCCTTACTGAACCATCATTGAAGTTTCCGATCATGGAAGCGAAAACTGCATTGTCGGCAGGGTTCAAATTATAAATGATGGTTTTCGCCAAGGTATCTTCTGAGTCCAAAGTATTTAAAAATGAGGATAGCCTGGATGCATGGCTGAAATCACCAATGGAATCCACTCCAACATCTGCGCCCAGTGTTTTCAACAATCTTGAATTGTTGTTTCGAATAGCCCCCAAATGAAATTGTTGTACCCATCCTCGCTGGTGATACATTTTTGCAAGGGATGTCAAGACATGAAAGACAAAAGCATCTGGATCTGAAAAGGATTGAGCTCCTCGAGCTGATAAAAAGTTTTTGAATTCAGCATCAAGTTTTGAAGTAAAAGTATTTGCAAGGGGAAGCTGCTGCAAGCCGTGATCAGCAATGCTACAACCATTTGAATGAAAATAATCAACACGCTTTTGCAAGGCCGTCAACAGCGAATCCATATCCCTGATCTGAATACCCGAAACAGCAGACAGCGAATCCATGTAAACCAGAAATGTAGCAGCATCATGTATGGCAAATGCCTTATCCGGACGAAAGCTGGGCACCAATTGGATCTTGCACGAAGGATCGTTTTTGGCCATTTGATGAAACCGAAGATCATCCGTTGGATCATCGGTCGTAGCTTGATAAACCACATTGTATTTTTCAAGAAACTTTCTGGAAGTATGCTCATCTCCCGCCAACAATTGATTGCAATGATCATACACGTGACTGCCTGAATCCGGATTCAAGAGTTGATCGATGCCAAAAGAATTTTTCAACTCCAAATGCGTCCAATGAAACAAGGGATTGCGCAGGGTGTGGGGGACCGTCTTCGCCCATGCCATAAATTTTTCTTGATCACTGGCATCTCCTGTGATATATTTTTCTGGTATACCATAGGTGCGCATTGCACGCCATTTGTAATGATCGCCAGCCAGCCATACCTGTGAAATATTATCGAATCTTTTATTCGTTGCAATATCTGCGGGAGATAAATGAGAATGAAAATCAATGATGGGCTGATGGGCAGCATACGTATGATACAAACGCTCTGCCACAGGTGATAACAAGAGAAAATGATCGTTTATAAAAGAATGAGACTTGACTGACATGGAAATAAATTGTGTTTAAAATTCGAAAAACAAACCAAAAGACCCGGACAACATTGATTTATTTTACGCAAAGGATTTCGATTGCTCTACACCGATTCACGTATGGTCAATTCATTGTTGAGGACGATGATATCATTTGCAGCAGAATATGACTTCTTTTCAATCATCTTGATCAAAAGAGAAGCTGCTTCTCTTCCCATCTCAAATGACGGCTGAGAAAGGGTTGACAAAGAGGGATTCAGCAATGCTGCTGTCCGCAGGTTGGTCATGCCAATGATCTTTACATCCCGGGGGATATTGATTTTTAATTCTTTGCAAACCTGATAGGTTGTGATGGCATATTTTTCAATGGAAGCAAAGATGCCATCTGGACGCTTTTTGCCTGACAATAATTTTCTCATGATCAAATAATTTTTATCCATATCATCACTGCATTCAATGATCATATCATCAGTAAAGGGAATATGTTGACTGGTCAAGGCCGCTTGGAATCCTCTTCTTCTCTCTATGGAAGTATACAACGGCTCCTCCGTAGTTAGAAATACAGGTCTGTTGACACCTGACTTTACCAAGCGAAGAGTTGCCTCGAAAGTACTATCATAATTATTGGAGATCACCTTGGGAAATTGCAGCAAATCCGGTACACGGTCAAAAAATACGATGGGCAGTTTGGTATTTTCATAGAACTGCTGAAAATGTCCATACCCTTCCCTACCGGTACAAACCGAAATGATTAGACCGGATGTGAGTCCACTTTCCAAATGCTCCAACACTGCTTTTTCACGTTCTAAGTTCTCATGGGTCAGATAAATAAACGTATCATAATGTTTATTCATCGTAACACTTTCAATGCCATCAACTGCCAATGCAAAAAAATTATTGACGATGTCGGGAATGATGACCGCAATCTGTTTGCTTTTTTTCTTTCTCAGGCTGCTGGCAAAAGGATTGGGTTTGTAATTGTACTGCTTTGCAAGGTCCAATACCCGCTTTTTGGTAGACGCACTGATCTCATAACTGTCACCCAATGCCTTGGAAACAGTTGAGACCGAGAGTCCCAGCTCCTTTGCGAGCTGAATCATATTAATTCCTTTCATGAAGCAGCATTAGTTTTCTGAAGTCAAGCTCCAACCCTCTCTGAACACGGGCTTCAGCAGCTGGTTTGCTTCAAGGTCGTTTTTGAATTGCTCTTTTTTTGGATCCCATTGCAATGGTCTTCTCAATGCATATGCTACATTGGCAATCAAGCAAACAGAGCTGGTGCGATGACCTACTTCAACATCACAAATCGGCTTGTTGCCTGTCTTGATGCATCCCAGCCAATCCAGGTAATGATCATTCGAATTGTACAATCTAACTTCATTGGGCTGTATGGTTGCGGTAACAAGATTGGCAGGATCACTTTCCAAAAATGATCTGCTGATATCCAGCTTGCCCTTCTCTCCAATAAACCTCACTGCAGATCCCCTGCCAAAATCCTCGTGCTTCATCACCACACCATTTGCGTAAACATATTTGAGTCCCTTGGCTGCATTTCCAGGAGGGGGAATGAGTTGCTCCGGACCCGTATCGTCCATTCCCAATGCCCATTGTGCTATATCAAACATATGCGCACCCCAATCAGCAATGATGCCACCGCCATACTCCTTGTAATTTCTCCAACGGGGAAAAATATCTTCCTCCACGGGTGGTGAGAGAATAGCATTGAAATCATGAAACGGAGCAGGTCCGATCCATTGATCCCAATTCACCCCCGGACGAACAGGCTGTGCAGGAAGATCACATGTCCATGGAGAATCTCCCACTGTTACAATCACTTCACTGATTTTACCGAGATACCCATTGCGCACCAGTTCACATGCATGTCGGAAATTTTTCCAGGAACGCTGCATGCTGCCCGTTTGAAATACAATTTTATTCTTTCTTGCTGCATTGACCATGGCACGTCCTTCTTCAACACTGTGCGCAAGCGGTTTTTCACAATACACATGCTTTCCGGCATTGGCCGCCGCGATTGACATTTTAGCATGCCAATGATCAGGTGTTGCAATCACCACTGCATCGATATCTTTTCTTGCAATGATCTCTCTGTAATCATCATATGCAGTAAATCCCTTGTAACCAGAATTTTTTCCTTCTGCACGTGCCTGTGTATAATATTTACTGGCAAGGGAGTGGAAATAATGCAATTTGTTTAGATCCACATCTGATCCTGCAATGATATTTGCCTTGTCCTTGAATGAATTCAACAATCCCCTCGCCTGCTTTCCTGTTCCGATGAAACCAAGATTGATCATATCGCTGGGTGCGGTATACCCTTTTCCACCGATGACAAAACGCGGAACAATGAAGAATCCAAGTGTAGCGGCAGCAGATTGTTGCAGAAATTCTCTTCGTTGCTTTTTCATAATCACATATTAGAGATCATCAATTTTTTTATACTTTGGTACAAGCAGTTTCATTACTGACCATGCAATCACATAAGCGAGTGCACAAAAAGTAAACATAATGGTATATCCTGATTCAATATTTCCCTGCGCTTCAAAATGATCAAAAAGCGCTCCTCCTACTTTACTTGTCATCACGCCACCTATGCCACCTGCCATTCCACCGATTCCCACAACGGATGCGATTGCTTTATTGGGAAACATATCTGATACTGTCGTAAAAATATTGGCACTCCATGCTTGATGGGCGGAGGCGCCGATTCCAATTAATAAGATCGGCACCCAGTAGCTGATACTGCCATATGGTTGAGCAAAAAGCACAACGAGAGGGAAAAGTGCTATGATAAACATGGCTTTGAGCCTGCCGTCATATGCCGAATAGCCTTTTTTCATAAAATAGGCCGGAAACCAACCTCCGGCAACAGATCCAATCATGACCATGCTGTATAAAACAACCAATGGAATCATTGTATCGGTGCCTGTCATATGGTACTTGTCCTTCAAAAATTTTGGCAACCAGAAAAGAAAAAACCACCAAACACCATCCGTCATGAATTTTCCAAATGAAAAAGCCCAGGTTTGCTTGTAACCAAAAAGCCTTGTCCATTTAACTTTCTCATTTGGATTTGCAGACAAAATCTCTTCTCCCTCTTCTGACTGTTGTATATAAGAAAACTCTTCTTTAGAGAGTCGCTTTTGTTCACGCGGGGGAGCATAATAAATAAACCAAAAAATCAACCATATGAATCCAATGCCGCCAATGATGATAAAGGCCAATTCCCAACCCCATTCTTTTGCAATCCAGGGCACGCTCAAAGGGGCAAGCACGGCGCCTACATTGGCTCCTGAATTAAATATGCCGGTTGCAAAAGATCTTTCTTTTTTTGGAAAATACTCTGCAGTAACCTTAATGGCTGCTGGAAAATTTCCAGCCTCACCAAGAGCAAGAAAAGCCCTGGCAAATATGAACCCCAAAACAGAGGCTGGTACTGCAGCAATTCCGATCCATCCGAACGTACCCAATATAAAATCACCAATTGGATTTGCATATGCATGAATAATCGCCCCAAGAGACCAAATAATGATTGCCAGCGAGTACCCATTTTTTGTACCCAACTTATCTATGACCCTTCCTGCAAATAACAAACAAACTGCATAAGTAAATTGAAAGGCAGATGCTATGTCGGCATATTGAGAATTTGTCCAATGAAATTTTTCCTGCAACAGTGGATACAATAGACTTAAAACCTGCCTGTCTAAATAATTGATAGTTGTTGCAAAAAATAAAAGCGAAACAACAGTCCACCTGTAATTGGTCATTTTATTGTTCATGTATGGCAGCAGTTTTGTATCACTCAAGATAATGAATTAATCATTTGATCTGGCGTATATTTTCGCGGCACACCTACAACGTTTTCGTAAAACCAATCCCTTGTAGAGGTTCTTTTTTGCGTAAATTACAAGCACCAAATTCAACGGTTGTTATGCGTGTCAAATACCTCTGTTTCGTTGCTTGTTTTTTTATTCTTGCCCAGTCATCCTGGTCACAACATGCAAAGAAAAACATCTCCATGTTGGTCTATACCAAAAACGGCAAAGGATATGTGCATGACAACATCCCATCTGCAGTAGAAGCTCTCAAATTGCTTGCCCAAGAACAAAAAATCAATATCACTGTCTCAGATGATCCCTCAATGTTTACAGAAGAAAATTTAAAACAATACACCCTGTTGGTTTTCCCCAGCACCAACAATGATATATTTGATACCGATACACAACGATTGGCTTTCAGACGATATATTGAGGCGGGTGGAGCGTTGGTTGGACTCCATTCAGTTACCGGCACAGAGAGAAACTGGAAATGGTTTAAAATGCTGATCGGATGTACTTTTTCATGGCATGCCAAATTTCAGTCATTCAGTTTTCAGGTATTGGACCGGCAACATCCTTCAATGAAAAATGTGCCGCTCAGCTGGACAAGAGAGGATGAATGTTATTTTGGCAAAGAGCTTTATCCCGTGACCAATGTGTTGATGACACACCGATTCACTACCCTGGATTCCTCCCAAAAAGAACTCATCCAGAAAAATGCCGGCACCTATGCCGAGTTCTACCCTGCAGTTTGGTACAATGAATTTCAGGGCGGAAGGGCATGGATTTCAACGATTGGACACAGCAAGGAAACATACAAGGACCCTGTTTATAAAAACCACATGCTGCAAGGGATAAAATTTGTAATTTCTCAATCCAAAGGGATTGACTTTAACCGGTCATTCTCAAACCACCGCGATGATCAAATAAAAAATTAATCATGCAAAAGAAAAAGCCATTCAACAGAAGAGATTTCGTTAAATCGACAGTCAAAACAGGCATCGCAACGGGCATTGCTACTCTTGGGTTTCCTACCATTGTGCCTGCAAGCGTATTCGGTAAAAATGCACCAAGCAATACACTCAATATTGCAGCCATCGGCGTAGGCAGGATTTCAAGAGATCACGATATGCGTGAAACACTGAAATACAATCATGCAAGAATCATGGCTGTATGTGACCTTGATAAAAAGAGATTGGAAGACGGAAAAAAATATGTGAATGATTATTATACTGCCAAAACAGGCAAAGCCTATGATGGTGTAAAAATGTATGATGATCACCGTGAGTTGCTGTTGAACAAGGACATCGATGGCGTGCTAATTTCCACCCCTGATCATTCTCATGCATACTTGGGCATACATGCAGTTGAGGCAGGGAAAGACGTATATCTGCAAAAACCAGCATCACTGACCATCGCAGAAGGAAGGGCATTGAGCAATGCCGTACATAAATCAGGCAGGATTCTGCAAATAGGAAGTCAGCAGCGATCCTCATCACAATTCAGATATGCTGCAGAACTGGTTAGGAATGGTAGAATTGGACAATTGAAAGAAGTTTACATCGGACTTCCCAGCGATCCCGGTGGAGAAGTAGAACCTGAAAAGCCGATTCCATCCACATTTAATTATGACGCATGGTTGGGTTCAACACCATACGTTTACTATACTGAAAAAAGAGTTCATCCACAAAATGATTATAGCCGTCCAGGTTGGCTTCGTTGCGAACAATTTGGAGCAGGCATGATTACCGGCTGGGGGTCACACCATATCGATTGTGCACACTGGGCAATGGATACTGAATATGCAGGTCCTGTTGAAGTTTGGGGAAAAGCAGATTTTCCAACATCAGGCATGTGGGATGTGCACGGAATTTTCACCACCTACGGCAAGTATGCCAATGGAGTAAAAATGACCGTAAGCACGGAACTGCCAAATGGAATAAAGTTTGTTGGAACAGAGGGTTGGATATTTGTAACCCGTGGCGAATACAAAGCGAGTCCGAATGAACCTGCAGTCCCTAATCAAAAAGCCCTCACTGCAAGCAATCCAAAAATCATTGAATCAGTTATCGGTGCAAATGAAATCAACCTCTACAGAAGCGAGGAACACCATGGAGATTGGCTGAACAGCATAATCACACGCAAACAACCCATCGCTCCGGTTGAAGTGGGACATCGCTCCTGCAGCACTTGCCTCATACACCATATCGCGATGAGACTCCCCAGAACACTGAAGTGGGATCATATGAATGAAAGATTTATAAACGACGATGAAGCGAACAGTTTATTAAACAGACCACACCGATTCCCCTACCTGATTAAAGGATTATCATAATGAAGATGAAAGCACAATTGTTATTGATGCCGTTACTAACCCTATCTGGATTTTTTACAGCAGCACAACAAAAAGTGAAATTGGTCACGGTAGATCCCGGACATTTCCATGCTGCACTTGTTCAAAAAACAATGTATCCTGAAGTAGATCCTACTGTTCATGTGTATGCTGAAAAAGGAAATGACCTTCAGCTGCACCTTGACAGAATCAAAGGTTACAATTCAAGAGCAGATCAACCCACCAAATGGAATGAGGTTGTTTACGAGGGAAAAGATTTTTTTCAGCAAATGATCAATGAGCGAAAAGGAAATGTTGTTGTGCTTGCTGGTAACAATCAATTAAAGACAAGCTACATTTTGAATGCCGTTCAAAATGGGTTCCATGTTTTTGCCGACAAGCCAATGGTGATCAATAAAGACGGTTTTGATCAGTTAAAAAAAGCATTTGAAATTTCAAAACAAAAAAAACTGCAGCTATACGATATCATGACAGAGCGTTATGAAATCACCACCATGCTGCAGCGTGAACTGTCCATGGATCCATCCGTTTTTGGAACACTCGAAAAAGGGAGTCCCGATAACCCCTCTGTAACAAAGGAAAGTATCCACCATTTTTACAAATATGTATCGGGAAGTGTCCTGAAGCGCCCAGCTTGGTTTTTTGATGTAACTCAAGAGGGGGAAGGAATTGTAGATGTCACTACCCATCTGGTTGATCTGATTCAATGGGAATGCTTTCCAGAAAAGATCATTGACTATAAAAAAAATATAAAAATCCTCGATGCCAAAAGCTGGAATACATTGATGACCAAGGATGAGTTCAAGTTGGTGACAAAAGAAAAAGAAATCCCATCCTACCTGCAAAGCAATATCAACAATGATGGCAACCTGCAAGTATTGTGCAATGGAGCATTCACTTATACCATCAACGGAGTACATGCCAAAGTATCTGTGATTTGGAATTACAAAGCTCCGGAGGGAACAGGTGATACGCATTATTCGCTGATGAGGGGCACTAAATCATCCTTGATCATTCGCCAGGGCAAGGAAGAAAATTTCAAACCGACTCTTTACGTTGTGGGTTCGGCTGACCAGGCATTTGAGCAAAGCCTCCATGCATCCATCCAAAAAATCAACTTGAAATTTCCGGGTGTTTCCCTCAAAAGAAACAGCAAAGGTTGGGAAGTGATCATCCCGGATCAGTACAAAGAAAGTCACGAGACCCACTTTGCAAGAGTTACAGAGAAATATCTTGAATACCTGAAAAACAACAACATGCCCTCCTGGGAAGTCCCCAACATGATTGCCAAGTATTATACAACAACAGCAGCAAGAGCGCTCGCCAACAAAGGCAAATGAGATCATTACTTACCATATTGTCATTGCATTTGCTTTCATTCGGCTTTGCACAAACCACACAGGATCCCAGTGCAGGAACTGTCAGGAATATTTATGATATGCTCAGAACGGTACCTGGTGTGGATGTCAGCATCAATACCGGCATAAGAAGTCAACAACAGGTATATATCAGAGATGCTAGAAACATGAAAGGGAAAGTCCCCGCTGCTTTTGTTGTTGACAGGGTAATGTACGATGGTGACATCAGTTTGATCAATCCATTGGATGTGGCAGAAATCACTGTTCTCAAAGACAATGCAGCTGCATCGCTTTATGGTGCAAGGGGATTTGGAGGGGTGATATTGATCACGACCAAAAATGGCAAGGGAGTCATTCCACCTCAGGTAAACAGCTATGAAAAATCTGCTTATCAATATTTTATTTCTAAATCCATTGAAATAAGAGTGATCGGGAAAGATGGAAAGACCATTGCAACAGGGATAATTTCAAAAGAAACGAATGAATCTATTTTTATACGCAAAAAAGAAATACCCAAGAACAGCATAGAGAAAGTTGAAATCGTAACACAATAAATGATGAAAGAACTAAGACAAACATGGAGATGGTTTGGTCCGGACGATCCGGTCAGCTTGCAAGACATCAAACAAACTGGTGCCGTTGGAATTGTCACCGCATTGCATCATGTACCACATGGGGAGGTTTGGACTTATGATGAAATCATGGAAAGAAAAAAACTGATTGAATCATACGGACTCTCATGGGATGTGATTGAGAGTGTTACCATCCACGAAGAAATCAAAACAAGGTCAGGCGACTACCTGCAGTGGATTGAAAAATACAAGGAGAGCCTTAGAAATATTGCAAAAGCCGGACTCCGGGTGGTTACCTATAATTTCATGCCGGTGAATGACTGGACCAGAACCAATTTGGATTTAGAAATGCAAGATGGTTCAAAGGCTTTGTATTTCAATTGGGTTGACCTGGCAGTATTCGATATCTATTTGTTGCAAAGAGAAAATGCAGAGAAAGACTATTCTCAGGAAATCAAAGAGGAAGCGAAAAAACGTCATGCCAATTATTCTAAAGAACAATTGGACCATCTAGCTGGTGTAGTAATGTTTGGCATTCCCGGAGAAAAGAAAGAGACCATTGAAGGGATGCGCACCAAACTTGCACGCTATAAAAATATTGATGCGAATGTTTTGAGAAGCAACCTGGTGTTCTTCCTTCAGCAGATTACACCGCTTTGTGATGAATTGGGACTCCAATTGGCCATTCATCCGGATGACCCTCCGACTGATATTTTGGGATTGCCGAGGATTGTCAAAAACATGGAAGATCTACAATTCATTTTAGATGCCGTTCCCAACAAAAGCAATGGTGTTTGCTTCTGCACCGGCTCTCTTGGTGCCAATCCCAACAACAATTTACCTGAGATGATAAAACAAGTTGGCAAACGCATACACTTTACACATCTGCGGAATGTAAAAAAAGATAAGCAAGGGAATTTCTTTGAGGATGATCATTTGGCAGGTGACAACGACATGTACGCTGTACTGAAAGAACTTTTAAAAATTCAGCAGGAAGTCCCCTATCAGATATCTTTCAGACCCGATCACGGTCACCAGATGATTGATGACCTGAAGAAAGTCACCAACCCGGGCTATTCGTGTATTGGAAGACTACGCGGACTCGCAGAGATCAGAGGATTGCAGATGGGAATTCTGAGAGCGATGAAAGACAGTTAACAGTTAACAGATAACTGTTAACTGACAACCGTCAACTGTCAACAAAAAACATAACTTAAAACCAACAACATACAACTCATACCATGGACTACAACAACCTATTCAGCCTAAAAGACAAAGTAATCGTCGTGACCGGAGGAACCGGTATACTCGGGAAGGCATTCATTGAGGGAATTGCCGCTTTTGGAGGCAAAGTTGCCATCATTGGCAGGAATGAAGCAGAGGGAAATAAAAGAGCAGATGAAATCAACAAGCATGGTGGTTCAGCCATTTTTGTGAAAGGAAATGTATTGGATGTAAAAGACATGGAGCATGTGAGAGATGCAGTGCTTGAAAAATTCGGACGCATAGATGGATTGCTGAATGGTGCGGGCGGAAATATGCCTCAGGGAGTGATCCAACCTGATCAGGACGTATTTGATATGAACCTCGAGGGACTCCAACAGGTACTGGACTTGAATTTGATGGGCACCATCATACCCACTAAAATATTTGGATCTGTCATCGCCAAACAAGGTGGTGGAAGCATTGTAAATATTTCATCTGTCAGTTCAAAAGAATCCATCACGAAAGTGTTGGGCTACAGTCTTGGTAAAGCAGGCGTAGATTGCTTCACCAGATGGATGGCAGTGGAAGTCGCCAAAAGACATGGTGACAAAGTAAGGGTCAATGGCATTATGCCCGGCTTTTTCCTCACCGAGCAAAACAGAACCCTGCTTACCAATCCAGATGGCTCACTGACAGAAAGAGGAAATCTCGTCATTAAAAAATCACCTGGTGGAAGGATGGGCAAACCTGAAGAACTTGTTGGTGCATTGATCTATCTATTGAGTGACGCATCGGTTTTTGTGAATGGAACGGATATCTATGTAGACGGCGGACTCGTTGCTTTCAGCGGTATATAATATTAACTATTGCGTATTTATCAAACTATAAAAACAAACCATATGACTCCTCGCAGAAAATTTATCAAACAAACAGCTCAGGCTGGAGCGGCTACCGCATTGGTTTCCATTGGGTGGACCGCCAAATCCTACGGAAATATCCTGGGCGCAAACGACAAGGTGCGTTGCGGTGTAATCGGATTTTCCGACAGACACCGTCAGTCACATATCCCTGCCTTCATGCAACATTACAAGGAAATGAATTTTGATATTGTTGCAGTATCAGATATCTGGAAATACAGAAGAGAAGAAGGTGTTGAGTTTTTAAAAAAGAAAATGGAGCATGACATCATTGGCTGCAAGAACAACGAAGAATTGTATGCACTCAAAGATATTGATGCGGTATTCATCTCAACGGCTGACTTTCAACATGCATTGCATACCATCGAAGCATTGAAAGCAAAAAAGGATATTTATGTTGAAAAACCTTTTGCTGAAACAATGGAAGACAATCGTGCTGCATTGAAAGCCGCAAAAGAATCAGATAGAATTATTCAGGTAGGTTCACAAAGAAGATCTGGTCCCAACTACCATGCTGCAGCAAAATTTATCCAAGATGGAAAGTTCGGAGACATTACGATGGTTGAACTCACATGGAATGTGAATCAACCAGGCAGGTGGAGAAGACCTGAACTTGTTTCAAAATGCCGCGAAGAGGATCTCGATTGGAAACGTTATTTAATGAACAGACCATTCGAAAAATTTGATCCAAGAAAATATTTGGAATACCGTCTCTTCTGGCCTTATTCATCAGGCATGCCCGGACAATGGATGAGTCACCAAATTGATACCGTGCATTGGTTCACTGGATTGAAACATCCTAGAAGCGTAGTTGCCAATGGAGGAGTTTATCAGTGGCAAGATGGAAGAAGGAATTGGGATACTACTACGGCAGTATTCGAATACGGACCGGCAGATGACCTCTCCAAAGGATTCCAGGTTGTATTCATGTCGAGGATGCACCATGGTGATGAAAATCCTAGCGAAATTTACTACAGCAATGGCGGTGAATTGAACCTGATGACCAACAAGGTTTCACCCAAAGGCGGACTCAGGGAAGGAGCAGCCAAGGCAATGAACATGAAGGCCAATCTGTTGCAGGAGGTAAATCTTACCGATTTGGCTATCAAGGTTGAAACAGGCGCGAATACAGGGGGCGATATGCTGACTTCAGTACACGTGCGCAATTGGATGGAATGTGTTAGAAGCAGAAAACAGCCCAACGCCCCTGTAGAGGCAGGTTATACGCATTCGATTGCAACCATCATGACCAATGCAGCTGCAAGAACAGGTCAGAAAGTAACATTCGATGAAAAGACACAAGAAGTAATGGCTGGTGGAAAAGTATTCAAATACTAATTCATACAAGTCAGATGTATTTAAAACGGCGGCTGCCTTGGTAGCCGCCAATTTTTTCTTTGGTACCAACGTCATTGCAGTAAAAAAAATAGCTCCCATCTTCATTGACCCCATCTCCTTGGGATACCTGAGAATGGTTTTTGCTACAGTGGTTTTCTTTTTTATTCCATATATCATAGGTAAAAATGAAAAAATAAAGAGAGGCGACTTGCTCACTATTTTCTTGGCAGCCATCACTGGAATTTCCTTGAACCAGATTTTGTCGATCAATGGCATTGCACATACCAATCCCGTTCATGCCTCTTTGCTGAACATGGCAACACCCATTTTTGTATCCATCCTGGCAACAGTATTTTTAAAAGAAAGATTTGGTTGGAATAAAATCCTGGGACTCCTGCTTGGGATTTCAGGCGCCTGGCTGATGATTGTGACAAGAAATGCTGGAACATCACAAAATCCTGCAACACTGATAGGTGACGCAATGGTTTTGATCGCAGCAGTATGCTATTCATCCTACCTGATCCTGATCAAAAATATTACAGGCAAATACCATTTCATTACTGTGCTGAAATATGTATTTCTGATAGGGACAATTGTCAGCACCCCATATTGCATTTCAGATTTTATACATGTTTCCTGGTCCACCATTCCAGCATCCTCTTACTACTGGTTTTTCCATATTTTATTTCTTGGTACTTTTTTGAGTTACATGCTGATGAATTGGGGAGTACAACAATGGGGTCCCTCTAAAACAGGAAGCTTTGTATATTTTCAACCATTGTTTGGGACACTGGGCGCTGTATTCATCCTGCAAGAGGAATTGACAGTCACGAAAATCATAGCAGGAATTTTAATCGTTGCCGGCGTATGGATCAATGCCATGCAACACAAGAAAAAGGCTACTGAATAATATTGTTTTTCTGTAACCAGGATTTCAAAGCCTGGATCCAGCTTTCTGAACTCGTTTTATTGATCATACCAAATCCATGTCCCCCTGTTTCATATACAAACAGCTCTGCCTCTACCCCATTGGATTTCAGGGCATCAACATAAAGATGAGAATTTTCAATGGGCACCACCTTATCATCTTTTGCATGAACAAGAAAAGCAATCGGTGTATTGGCATTGACATGCATTTCGTTGGAAAAATAATTCATCATGCTTTCAGTGGAATCCTTTCCCAACAGATTCTTCCTGGAACCTACATGAGAAAACTTGCTGAAAGAAATAACTGGATATCCCAATATTTGAAAATCGGGACGTACCGAGATCTTACTGTTTTCCTTTATTTTAATGTCATCATAGTGAACAGCCAATGAACTGGCCAGATGTCCTCCCGCTGAGAATCCCATGATACCAACCTTGCTCGGATCAACTTTCCAGTCTTTAGCATGTTCCCTCACCAACTGAACTGCACGTTGTGCATCCTGCAGGGGCGCTATTTTCTTGTCAGGTTGATTTTCATCGGAAGGAATTCTGTATTTCAATACCAAGGCATGCATGCCGATGCTGTTAAAATACTTCGCTACATCGGTACCCTCATGTTCTGAGGCCAGAATGCGGTAGCCGCCACCGGGACAAATAACGACACAAGGTTTGGGAGCATCAGTTCCTGCTGAAAAAAACATATAACCAGGAATAGAAACTTTTGAAATGCGCAACACTCCGTCAACTGCACTTGATTCCTCATCGGGTGCATCTATGTAATTAGGAATTTTTTTATACATAGGATTGTATTGTGCATTTGCCATTAAAATACATGTGAGAAAAACAATGGTTATAATATATTTTTTCATCGCGAAAAATTAATTTCTGATCGACTGGATGATTGCCAAGACTTCACCTGCAATTTTTTCAATTCCTGCATAATCTCTTGCATCCATCAGTTTTTTACTCACCAACTTGCTTCCCATTCCAACTGCACTTACACCTGATTGGTACCACCCTTCTATGCTTTCTCTTGTGGTGTCAACTCCACCTGTGGGCATAAATACCATCTTGGGAAAAATATCTTTGATACCCGCCATGAATGTTGGTCCCAGCATATTTCCGGGAAACAGCTTTACAAATTTTACACCGGCATTTTCTGCTGCCTGTATCTCTGTAGGTGTCATGCATCCGGGTCCATAGAAAATATCATACTTGGTGCAATAAGCAGCCACATCCCCATCATAGCCTGCACTCACAAGAAAAGCTGCACCAGCATCTAAATACATTTTTACCTGATGCAAATTTTTAATAGTCCCGATACCGATAATAGCATCCGGCATTTCAGCATTTTTTACTTCCACCAATTTTTTGAAATTGGCAAGCGCTTCTTCACCTCTATTGGTAAACTCGATTATCCTCACACCAGCCCTGTACAATGCTCTGAAAATTTCAATGCTGACTTTTTCATCTGCATTGAAATACAATGGAAGCATGCCTTGTGAGGTAATGGCATCAATGATCTGTTGGGTCTTGTACATGAAAAAAATTTAACGTTGAACATTGGCTCCTACGCCAGTATGAATAAGGTTTTCAATCTCCTGAATGGTTGCATAATTCGTATCGCCCGGAAAAGTATGTTTCAGTGCACTTGCTGCGACTCCAAACTCAGCAGCATCCTGCATGGATTTGCCAGACATCAATCCATAAATCAATCCGCTGGCAAAACTATCTCCCGAACCAACCCTGTCTACAATGTGGATATCATATTTTTTTGTGAGATGGAATTGCTTTCCATCGGAAATGAATCCAGCCAGTTCATTGTAACTCGCAGATTGATTCATTCGCAGTGTTGATGCGAAATATTTACACCCAAATCTACTTTGCAAATCTTTGATGGCGTTTTCAAATGCTGGCAAATTGGATTTTCCTGCATAATCAAAATCGCACAATGGGTGTCCCAGGGCTGCATAGAAATCCTTCTCCATTCCAATCACAACATCAACATATTTCCACATAGATGATATAACAGGTGCTGCCTGCTCGGACGTCCACATCTTTTTCCTGATATTCAAATCGAAGCTGGTGGTGATTCCTTTTGATCTGGCTGCTTTCAATGCACGTTCAGTCATGTCTGCAGCCTCTTTTGAAATGGCAGGTGTAATACCGGAGACATGAAACCAATCTGCCCCCTCCAATATTTTTTCAAAATCAAATTCATTGGCCGTTGCCTTGGCAAAAGATGAATCCTTTCTATCATAAATGACTTGAGAGGAACGGATGGAGGCACCAGATTCAACATAATAAACTCCCATTCTATCGCCACCCCTGATGATACCACTGGTATCGACACCAAATTTTCTCATGTGGTTAATCGCTGATTGTCCAATTGAATTGTCAGGAAGCTTGGAAACAAATACACCTTGGAGTCCGTAGTTGCAAACCGCAATCGCCACATTCGCCTCACCGCCACCGTAATGGACATCAAATGATTCTGATTGTAAAATTCTTTTGTGATGGGGAGTGGAAAGCCGCAACATGATTTCCCCCAAAGTGACCACTCTTTTTGACATGGGCTAATAGATTTATTGTCATCCTGAAGGTAACAATTAATCAGCAACCAGGTGGCAGAGGAACTTGTACAAAGGATTTTTCTACGAAATCGTTCAAGTGCTACAGAAGTCGGTCTGCATTTGATTTTTAATTACATTTAGTATCTGATTTTTTATATATGAAAAGAATTTTTTCGTTTTGGATCTTGACAATGTTTTTGCTTTCAGCCAATGCACAACAAACCCAAAAACCTCCATTGCACGGAAAGGACTGGATGGCCATCACCGGAAAGCCGCTTGCTGCGACTGCAGGAGCAAAGCTTTTTCATGCGGGCGGAAACGCTGTTGATGCTGCATGCGCCATGCTGGCTGCCACCTGCACCATGTGGGATGTACTAAGTTGGGGTGGAGAGACACAGGCCATCATTTACAATCCAAAAACAAAAAAAGTTTTCAGCATCAGCGCCATGGGCGTTGCACCAACTGGAGCAACTCCTGCCTTTTTCAAAAGCAAGGGATACAATTTCCCTCCTGAATACGGACCATTGGCAGCAACAACTCCTGGAACGCCAGGTGGACTCTGTTACATGTTGGCAGAGTATGGAACAAAAAGTTTAAAGGAAGTATTGGCACCTGCCATGCAACTGGCATCTGGTTACCCCATTGAAGCACAAACAGCCAACAGCATCGAAAGAGGAAAAGAAAGGATCAAAGAATGGCCTTACAGCAAATCAGTTTTCCTTCCACACCTGGGTGAAAAAAGAGAGGCGCCAGAAGCAGGAGAAATTTTCGTTCAAAAAGATTTGTACAATACACTTTCCAAAATGGTAGAGGCTGAGCAAAATGCGCTTAAAAAAGGAGCATCTCGCAAAGCTGCGATCATGGCTGCTTTTGAAAGATTTTACAAGGGAGATATTGCAGATGAATTTGTACGTGGTAGTCAGGAGCAAGGCGGACTCATTACAAAACAGGATCTGGCAAACTGGAAACCTGTGGAAGAAGAACCAACACATATTCAATACAAAGGAATTGATGTCTACAAACTTCAGGAGTGGACACAGGGTCCTGCTATGTTGCAGGCATTGAACATTCTTGAAAATTTTGATCTCAAGTCAATGAAGTACAACAGTGTTCAATACATCAATACTGTTTACCAAGCAATGAGTATGGCGTTTGCAGACCGCGATTTCTATTATGGAGATCCGAAATTTAGTCCACAGATTCCATTGAAAGGATTGCTGAGCAAGGAATATGCAAAGCTGCGTGCAAGCCAGATCGACACTACCAAGAATCTTGCCAACGTTGGACCCGGTGATCCATATCCTTTTGAGGGAAAAACAAATCCCTTTAAAGAACTCTTGGCAAAAAGAGGATTCGCAGAATTTGACAGCAGCGGAAGAAATTTTGTTCCCGCGCATGATTCAGGCGGACTCGCAATGGTTGATATGGAATACCAGGACAGATTGTGGAGAGGAACTACATCTGTAGAAGCAGCAGATAAAGAAGGTTGGGTTGTATCCATCACACCAAGTGGAGGCTGGATCCCTGCTTGCATTGCAGGAAAGACTGGTGTGAGCATGAGTCAGCGCATGCAAAGTTTTGTATTGGACTCAATTTTGAACCCTTTCAATGTTGTTGCGCCAGGGAAGCGTCCGCGTGTAACCCTCACTCCAAGTCTCGCAATGAAAGACGGAAAACCATTTATCGCTTTTGCAGTGCAAGGAGGTGATACACAGGATCAAAATCTTCTGCAGTTTTTCCTCAACATGGTTGAATTTGGCATGACCGTGCAACAAGCAACCGAAGCAGCCAATATCAACAGCAATCAATTGTGGCTTTCTTTGGGAGGCATGAAAACAGATGATCGCAAACCAAAACCAGGTAGCATTCTTTTGCATGACAGCACTCCGCAGTCAGTCAGAGATAGATTGAAAAAAATGGGATACCTGTTGAGTTTTGACGACAGAACATCCGGACCCATCAACGCCATTTATTTTGATTGGAAACATGGAAGTCTTTGGGGAGGATCCAGCAACCACGGGGAAGACTATGGAATAGCCTGGTAAAAAATCAGGACAACTTTTTCAATGCATCGCTGATGCGTTGCATCGCTGATTCAATTTTCTCCATGCTATTTGCAAAGGAGATCCTGATACAAGTTGGTTCACCAAAAGCTCTTCCAGTAACAGTGGAAACATGTGCTGTATTGAGGAGGTACATGCAGAGATCGTCTGCATCCTTGATGACTTCTTCTCCATTCTTTTTACCAAAATAAGCAGTCACAACCGGAAAGACATAGAAAGCACCATCCGGTTCAGCAATTTGAATACCTGGAATGGCTTTCAACAATTGAAGCATGCGCGCTCTTCTTCTGCCGAACTCTTTGTTCATGGCAACACTTGGAGAAAGATCACCCGTCAGCGCCTCGATGGCACCGCGTTGTGTAACTGCATTGGTACCGCTGGTGTACTGTCCCTGCAATTTCTCACAAGCCTTGATTACATCAGGATGAGCAGCGATATAACCCAAACGATATCCAGTCATGGCATACCCCTTGCTCAAGCCATTGATGATGATGATCCTGTCTTTCAGATCCTCGAACTGAGCGATGCTTTTGTGCTTGCCTACGAAGTTGATGTACTCATAAATCTCATCAGAGATGATAAAAATATTCGGATGCTTTCTGAAAACCTCTGCCAATGCAGCAAGCTCATCTTTTGTATACACAGACCCGCTCGGATTGCAAGGCGATGAGAAAATAAACAATTTGGTGGATGGTGTGATGGCAGCTTCCAATTCAGCAGCAGTAAGTTTGTATTTGTTTTCAATGGAAGTGCGTACAAGAGTTACTTTGCCCTCAGCGAGTTTAACGATTTCAGAATATGTAACCCAATAAGGTGTGGGAATAACCACATCATCACCCTTGTCAACCACTGCCATGACCACATTTGCCAAACTCTGCTTGGCACCTGTGGAAACCAATATATTCTCGGGTTTGTAATCAAGGTTGTTGTCTCTTTTCAGCTTGGTGCAAACCGCCTCACGCAAATCTGGATATCCGGCAACAGGCGTATAGTGGCTGTAGTTGTCATCGACAGCCTTTTTAAGGGCATCTTTTATGTGGACTGGAGTATCAAAATCAGGCTCTCCAAGAGACAAGTCAATTACATCAATACCCTTGGCCCTGAGCTCTCTGCCGAGCTTAGCCATTTTGAGGGTTTCCGGTTCTGCAAACAAATCCAATCTTGAGGAGAGTTTCATACAATTAATTTGCCGCAAAGTTAAAAAACCACCCCACAAATCATGAGAAAGTTAGTCACAGTTCCAGGCCTGTTTTGGGAGTCCAAAAAACCTCCTTTTGCCCTGATTTTGAGGCTAAAATCCCTATCTTTGCCGCCCCCGACGGATGTCGGGGGCGTTTTATTTTTAAAGCCTAAACCAAAACAGATATGCAACTGAAAGGATTGGTTCGTTTTTTTGCGATTGCATTGATCCTCATTTCAATCTACCAG
>Ga0194134_10001674_pt1 | contig 28570 bp, 29 predicted proteins | sample TA2KigOff0mmetaG_FD_148602 | JGI IMG/M metagenome (GOLD analysis project Ga0194134, IMG submission 148602) | Freshwater microbial communities from Lake Tanganyika, Tanzania - TA2015056 Kigoma Offshore 0m | ecosystem: Environmental > Aquatic > Freshwater > Lake | place: Tanzania: Lake Tanganyika... | reverse complement strand
TACCCCTGGCCGTCTAGTGTTCTCGACTACGCCAGATGGGTCGAGTTCTCCGACGGAGCGGATGAGGATTGCTCAGGATGGTTTTATTACTACAACAGTACCGGCTCATAACCAAGGTAATTTGTTGATTAATGCAACAAGCACATCATATGTATCTAATCAATTCAATATAAATAATTACACAGCAGCAGGCACAGGATTTAGTTTTTTACAATGCTGGTCAGGCAATTTTGGTTCTGAAAGATTTAAAATCATTGGCAACGGCAATGCCCAAAACACTAACAATAGTTATGGCTCCCTTTCTGACATCAAACTGAAAGAAAACATTGTCGATGCAAATTCGCAATGGGATGACATTAAATCGCTTCAAGTTCGTAACTATAATTTCAAGAAAGATCCAACCCATCGCCAAATTGGCGTGATCGCCCAAGAGGTTGAGTCCATCAGCCCTGGCTTAGTTTATGAAGCGCAAGATCGTGATAAGGATGGCAACGACCTTGGTACAACGACAAAAGGGGTCCAGTATTCCGTGCTTTATATGAAGGCAGTCAAGGCGCTGCAGGAAGCGATGGAGCGCATCGAAACCCTTGAAGCCAAAGTTGCTGCCCTTGAGGCCGCGTAGTCCCCTTCACTACTATGCCTGACACCGCCTGGGAAGAATACTGCGAAGCCAGTCTTGACTTGAGCAATCAAGATGATGTTGGCGATCCAATGGAAGAACCCTTTGATTTAGATGACGTATCTAACGAAGGGGATTACTGGGCTTCAAGGGCAGCAACACGAGCTTTCAGTGATTCAATCTCACCAATGGCTTCTTGGAGCGCAGCCGTCAGCAGGGGCACCAGCTTGGATTGGTCGATGCCTTGGTAGATAGGGTTGCCGTCATCATCGACTGCATCCTTCTCGCCGGTGATTGCTTCAGGAACAACGTCCTGCACTTCATGTGCCAAGAAGCCATCGACAGTCTTGTCCGGCTCAGCGATGAAGTTGAAGCGGTAGGCAGGGATCTGCTTGAGACGGGTTGCAGCATCATCAAGCGCAATAACATTTTCTTTCAGTCGATAGTCAGAACTGGTGTTGTATGCCGTAGTAGTGGATGTGCAAGTGATGGTGCCTACTTGTATAGCAGTGCCGGATACTTCACGGACAAACTGAACTGCTGTGTAGTCCAGAGTATCGAAGGTGCTAATGGACATTCCTCCGGCAGAAGAAGCAGCAACACGCACGTTTCCGCTACCACTCATGGGTAAGCCAAATCCTGAACGTTGACCGTTTAAGTTCAGGATCCCTTGATTTGTAATCCTCATCCGCTCCGTCGGAGAACTCTGCCCGTCGGCAGTAGTCGAGAACACTAGGCGGCCTGGCATGTCATTGGTGCCAGGGGTGCCGTCTACTTCTGCTTTGATTTGTACGGCTTCGACCGGATTAGTCCCATCGTAGCCATTGAATGAAATAGTTCCAAGCCAATCACCATTTTGGACAACTGTGGTGCCGCCAATACTGGATGAGCGGCTTCTCGAAAGATTTAAGATTGGAGCAGAAACAGCGTTAGCATTTGAATTATTGGTTAAACTGTAAAACCTGGTTCCGTCACTGTTTCCTTCGACTTGCAGATAAGGAGTGAAGTTATTTCCGCCTGCGTACCCGCTACGCGCACTAGACGTGCCAACTAACAGGCGTCCCGATGTATCGATGCGGGCGCGTTCGGTGTACGTAGTGCCGTCTGATGTACTTATTTGACCAAAAGTTAGTACACCATTTGATGCAGCAAACGTCCGCATCTCACCGGCTTGTATCCCAAAGCCGTAATAAATTTTATTTCCTGTGTCTTGATAGACAAGGAATTTTTTAGCGTCAGCGGTGTTGCCTAAGCTAACAAGCGCATCAGGGCTCGTAACGCCAATCCCTACATTGCCTGCCGCAGCAATGTGAATACGTGGCGTTGCACCAGTTATAAGTTGAAGCGGTGACTCTCCACCAGCGTTATTTTGTGCATAAATTGCAGAAATTGCTGCTTCAGTTGCTATATACGTTCTGGCACCCGAACTATTATCAAGTCGGATGTAGTTGCTGGCGGCGGATCCGACAAGATGCAGTTGGTTCTGAGGCGAACTAGTCCCTATGCCTACTCGATCTGTTGAGGCGTCAACAAATAGCAGGTTTGCATTTGTATCACCTTCAACCCTGAAATCAATATCATTTCCTGCATCATTAAACACCACCTCGCTAGTGCCAATTTTGAGGCGTTCAACACTGTTAGTGCTGATGGCTACGCTGTTTGCGGCAGGTAGATAAACCCCGTTTGACGGGACCGTGCTGCTGGTCGGAGACAAGCTGGCGCCCGTAACCGTGCCAGTGGTGGTGACGTTTTGACTGCCGAAGTCAGGGCTGATCTTGGTGCCAGCGATGGCTGCAGAGGCGTTGACATCAGCATTAACGATGACGCCAGCGGAAATAGCAGCAGTGCCGCCAGAGGCAACTGTAATATCCCCAGTGACACCGCTATAGGTAAGTTGCGCCATGCGGAAAGCTTGAGCCTTCCTGTTGGTCCCCCCTGCTCCATCGTCAACAATAAATAAATCCCCATTTTCTAAGGCGCTACCAATGTCGGTGCCCCCGTCAATATTCAATGCGGAAAGACTTACCTTGTCTGCAGTGGCAATTGTGTCTAATTTTGTATCGACAATTGCAGCACTCGCGTTAATATCAGCGTTAAGAATGGTGCCATCAAGAATCATCGTACTGGTGACCGTACCGCTATCGCCAGTCGTGACAACGTTGCCAGTTACATTTGGAAAAGTAATGGTGCGATCTGCCGTAGGATTGGTAACGGCAATAATTGTTTCAAAACCATCATCACTACTTCCTTCAAAAACTAAACTTCCGCTAGGACTAATTAAGAGTTCGCCAGTAAGAGTGCCGCCAGCTTTCGGAAGTGCAGCATTGGCTAGGTCATAAGCACTCTTAACAGCCGTAGAAGATGCAATGGTGGTGGAACTGGTTGTGCTCGTGCTATCGCTAATTTTGCTTTGCAGGCCAGAAGGCGTGACTGCCCTTACATTGTCAGTGCCAGTTTGAGTTTCTGCGTCAGTGGCAAGCTCGACAAGACCAACAGTAGTAGTGGTGCCAGAAGGTGTTAAATTGACAAACGTGGCGCCACGGTAATATTTCAATCCACGAGTGGTCAGACTTTCATCAATCCATAATTCGCCATCAGAATTGCCAGCACTACCAGCAGGGATTGCGTTTGGAGCAGCGGTGCCGATGTGAGCAGGACCAATTTTGACAATGTTTCCAGCATTGTCCTTGAAGAACATCGCAGGCGTCCCTGACGCCGTATTAATTGCAATTTGTCCATCAGCCAAGCCCGATGCAGTGGGGCGCTTGTCAGCAGTGGACGAACGAAGATGCTTAAGAATGGAAGCCATGTGCCTAAACCAAAAAGGTGGCGATTAAGTCTTTCACATTCTAATAATATTCGCCCTCATCTATACACGCATTGCTTTCATTGATAATATGATCAACGTTATCCCATGCCGTGTAGTAAAAAGCGCCACTCGTTTTGACTAAAACTTGCATTGGCAGGCCGTATGGTGGCACTTCCTTGCCTGCATAAACAAATTTTGACGTTCCGTAGTGAGAGGGCATAATTTGTCCTGCTTATTTACTTAATAGCTGCCATCATCAACAGTGCCAATAGTCATTACGCCAGTTCCAGATGCCACTGCAACCTCAGACGAAGCACGCACAATGCCTGCCGTGATTAAGTTTGCGATTTGCACTCTTCCATATACCAATACATTAAAGTCTTCTTGGGTGGATACGCCAGGGGCCACTGGAACGAGCGCACCGCCATCTACCAATACATCTTGGTCGCCAACGCCAGCAACAGCACTTCCAAGATCTATTTTTGTCCAATTAGACCCAATCCCTTGAGAGAGCACCCAATTGCCAATAGCAAGATCAATGTTGGGTGCAGGAGTGGTGCCAACACCAGAAGACGTGCAGATTAAATAGACACCATTATTGCTTGTACTTGGACTAGATAATGCTTGACCAATAGTTAGACCAGCCTCAATACCATAGCTGTTAATACTTTCAACAATATTTCCAGATGCGTTATAAGTGCCGCCAAAACGAAGGTTGATTTGCGTGGGGCTGCCATATCCAAGGTTTAGCCAATAACCCTCGGGCGTGGGTGACACCACACCCACCCAAATATATGCTGCACGATCATTTGGATTGACCCACCATTGTCCAGCAAATTCAGGAGTGGGAGCGCTTTCGCTAACTTGTGCAATGCCGTAATCCGCCAACTGTGAAGCAGTGACGCTATTTGGCGCTAAAAATGTACTATCAAAAGTGCCAGTGGTAATCTTGGTAGCGTCTAATTCTGGAATTTCATCAGCCGTTAAACCATCGGCAATGTTGACAATGTGCCCTTGAGCATCAATAGTGACAGCGCCAGTAAATGTGCCCGCCGTGGTTGCATTAATATGTTGAATGACGCCAGGATTGCCCATTTGCAAGCCCCCGCCGGGCTGCACAGCGCCAACAGTACCACTCGTGGCTAATGGCAAATCAGCCGGAACCATTGCCCTAAAAGTTGGCGCTGCATTTGCACCAGTTGTTGGGCCAACAAAAAAATTATTAGCAGCTTGACTATCTAACGATGAAGTGATAACTGCCGAAAAATTATCGGGAAAAGAAACAGAAAAAGCAAGAGGAGTGGAATTGTTAAAAGTGATATCATTAATTGCTGATTGGCGCTGCCAACTACTGCCATTCCACGTATATTCATAACCAGTGGAAGTGTCTAAAAATTGTTGGCCAGTAAAAGCGCCATTGGAAATTGGTGCATTTGCCTGAACAACAGTAGAAGAACTATTAGCGAGCTTAATGGCTGTAACGCCACTATTAGCAATTTGCAGTGTATCCACTGCATTATCGCCAATTTTGGCATTGGTAATGGCATCGTCAGCAATATCTACTGTGGCAATAGCACCCGCAGCAAATTTTCCGGCTCCAATGGTGGTTGATGCAATCTTTGCATTCGTTACGGCGCCATCGGCTAAATTGGCTGTAAGAACACCACCAGTGCTAATTTGTAGCCCACTAATGGTTGCGGAAGTAATCTTTGTGCCAGGAATGTCGCCATCGGACAGGCCAAGTTTTGCATAAGTGACAGCGCTATCTGCAATCTTTGCCGTTGTAACAACACTTGCTCCTAATGCAGCAGTATCAACAGCCCCCGTCGCAAATTTAGCAGAAGTGATGCCACTTGCTGCTAGCGCGGCTGTACCAACAGCGCCAGCCGCGATTTTAGTTCCTTCAATGGTATTAGCTGCTAATTTTACATTTGTAATGGCGCTATCAGCAATTTTGGCGGTTGTTATATTGCTATCAAGAATTTTGGCGGTAACAATTGCATCAGAAGCAATGCTGCTGGCTGTTAAACCACCGCTTTGAATTTTGGCATCAGTGATGACATTGGCAGCAATTTTTGCCGTTGTAATGGCACCATCCGCAATACCAGCAGTGGGCATAACCACTTGCTGATAAGAGCCAGCAGAATAAATATAGAGATTTTGATCAGTAGAGCGGAACCAACCTTTGCCAGTAAAATTATTGGCGGCGGGAAAAGTGCTGGCTGAAACAATAGAGCTATTATCGTTTAATTTTGCGGAAGTGATGAGGCCATCTGCCAATGCAGACGTGCCTATTTTGGTTGCACTAGCTTGATTAAGCTTGATTAAATCAATGCTGCCATCAGTAATTAAGGCAATACCAGCCTCAACCAAACTAGCCGCACGAATTTTCTTTGTTTCACTAGCGCTTATATCAACAATAGGCAGTTCATCACCAGCGGCCAGTGATCCAGCAGCAAGTAGATTAAGCTGGGAAATTGACTGGTCGGCCATCTTACAATGTCTGTGCTATTAAAAGAATTCTAACCATTGCCATCATTGTATTAATCATCCACCTCCAGACGCAATACGTCAGTGCCAAATGTACTAAGAAGAATGCGCCCTCCATCCTGGAGCATAATATCGCTAGGTGCGATACCGACTTTAAGGCCAATCTCTCCAGTGGAAAGAAAATCAATGGAAGCAGAAATAATGTTATCGCCTCTCACTTCCACTCCAGCCCTTGTTACAACAGCATTAAATTGATAGTAAACGTCCAAATCACTGCCATAAACATTTTCATTGGTAATAAATAGTTGCGCTTCAAAAGCGCTTCCAATTTCCACTCGCTGAATGAGCTGCAACAATAGCAAGGATGTTTCCTGGCGTCCACTAACATTTGGATCAAAGAGTGCATCCAAAGAGCCACTGCCACTAATCAATCCTGCTGTAAATTGCTGTTTAAATTTATCGCTTAATGAAGTGGTTTCAATGGCTTCGCGTTCTGTTTGAAAATCAAAGCCAGTAACGCTTCCTGCTATGTTGAAATCAGTATCTTCAATCTCCACGCGAATTGCAATGGGGGCGCCAGTAAAAACTGCCAATGGCAGTTCCAAATCGCGATCATTATTAACGCTTGCCTCAAAAGTACGAAAAAATCTTAATCCACCATATAAATTTACATTGACATAGGCGGCAAATGATTCTTGCACTTGCAAGACGCTAGGCCAATTTGCGGCAGGAAAGCAAATTAATTTTCTTGGATCAGTGGTAGAAATTGTTATGCGATCACCAGTGGTTAAATTTTCTAAACTTCCGTCAAACCCAAGTCGATTTAAAACTACATTTACGTCGTCTGGCGTAATTTCACTATTAAATGAAATCACTTGCGAATTTCTCCGCAAACGGACTGCGCCCGTATGTCCAGCGAAGAAAGTCATTAAATTAGCTCAACACTTCCACAAAATCCCCATCCATTGTAAATTGAATGGGAACAGTAGAAAGCTCGCCGGTTGAAACAGCCACACCAGCGGAAGTAATATAGCCCCAGAATTTAACGTCGTCTGCCCCATCCCCACCAGTATTGAGTTCAAAAAACAAACGATCAGCTTCCGTAATATTGCCAGTCTTCATAATTGAATTTTGCAGCAAATTCACGAAAGAATATAAAGTGTTGGTTTCGTTACCCTCCAGGCGGTAATAAATCAATGTGGCGCTACCAGTGGCGCCTTTAATGCCAGGAGTGAAAGTATTAACGCCACTATCAATGGAATTGGTAGAAATTAATTCAACAGTGGTGTCAAGCGACCAGTCACGAATCTTGGCCACCTGACGAATGTCAGTGGGCTGGCCAAGACTGCTAGAAGGCGCAGTGCTATTCGTTGTACCAAAAGACAGGCTTCCAGAACGACCAGTGTAAAAGCTCATGTCGATGAATCGTTAATAATTACATTCTATACATAGTCTATTCTGAGCGACCATCAATTAAGAACAAACCATTTACTGTTTCTGTCAAACCGCGAGAAATCATGGATAGGCCATTGCCATCAGTGGCATGATGCACGGCGCGAATGGTCACCTCCCCTTCTTCATCCATTTGCACTTCCGTCACGCGAAACACTCGCTTTGTATTGACAACGGTGCCAATTACAAAAAGCTTGCCCACGTAATTTTGGAAAGCCCCAAAATCATTCCCTACTCGCGCTTGATTGCTAGCAACAGTAACACCAGTAAATAATCGAGTGGAAGATGCTCCACCATCTGGCGTATACACAAGCATTGAATAGTTTGTTCCATCGGGAATAGTAGTAGTCACCGGCAGGTTTAATTTGCCTCCGTCTTCAATGGTCCCCGTGTAAATACCATCCCATTGGTTATGGGCCAGTTCCACGTAAATATATGCGCCAGGGAAGACGGGACTATCAGTGGGAAAAGTTTTAAATTCAATGGCACGCTGTGAATAGCGTTTGCTATTGCAAAGGAATTTTGCCATCAAAAGGGCTTGCTGACGGCGCGTAACAAATGTTGACACATCAATCGTCTTGCGAGATGCATTGCTTTCTACAACATCAGTAAATTGTACGTCCACGCTTATATTCTTGCCAAATGTATCTTCCGCACTGCTTTTTCTGTAAACAACAGTGACAATCATGTCTTGCGTATTTTCCCCATAATCAATAAACTCTTCTTTGTACGATTCTTCAATAATATTGCCTTGGTTAAACAATGCAGAAATACTAATCTGCCTGGTAATTGCACCAGTATTTTGCACGTATGGCACAGCCGGAATTAATACATCTTGTCCGCCAACTTTTGCAAGCTCTAACAAACTAAAGCCAGATGTTTGCGCCCAGAATTGGCGCCACGAAACCGGCTCCGCAATCACTCCATCCATGAATAAATTATTGGTTTCACAAAACTTTTTACTCTTTGCCAACTGTTCCAAATCTACGGAATGCACGCTTGCATGGCGGCCAATGCCATCTTGCACATCAAGGACGGTATCAATAAAAATATCTGGAGCGGTATTTGCATAGCCATTGGCTGAGTCCGAAAGATATTGGAAACCAGGCTGTCCCCATGCAATATTATTGACAGTGCCAGAGGTGCGAAGAAGGCGGCAGCGGCGTCCTTGCGTAGCAAACACACTAAAGGAACGCAAGTCTTGCACGCTCTTACCTGAATACATATTGAGCCCAATCAGGCTTAAATTGTTATAAAGCGATGAATAGTTATTAAACGAATCAACAATTTGTTCCGTGACTGCAGCAATTCGCATTTCCGGACCATTGTCAAACGAAAACTGAATTTGGCTGTCCGAAGTATTGCCAAATACGTCCCATTCGTTCAGGCCAGCCGGTTGTTGATTAACAGGTGGGAATAGTATAGAAGTGTTAATTGAGCCAACAAAATTACATTGTGCGCCGGGATATAGCGATGAATTAAGGGGAATGGATAATTGACTGCCAGAGTTTTCTAATATGCAATAAACAGTTTCTCCAGACGAATTAAGAAGATTTGGTTTTGTCGCCACTTCAGCCGCAATGTCATAAATTGGTTCAAATTTAAACTGCCAATTCTGGGCATTGTTTATTCCTGAAGTTCTGCTATTAAAGCGTAGATAGATAAAATTCTCAATGTCTGCGCTTCTGCGAATTACAAAAACGCAAGGCACATACGTGTAGTTACTATCTTGAGTGCGTTTCACTTTTAAAAGAAACATTGCTGTTCTATATTTCAAGCCATTATCAGCACTTCTATAGCCTGAACTGCGTCTTCTGCTTCCGTATTCCTCCTGCCTTCCGCTAACACGTTTAAAGACGCGAGCTTTTAACGAGAAATCAACAATATTGCATGGAGAAATAGTTTCATAAGATGCTTCTTCTATGCGAACAATAGCTTTAGTGTAAAAAAAATCATTTCTATAATTAGATAAAACACCATCCCCCACGATTGGGTTGAGACTAATGTAAGAAGTTAAGGCATTTCGCTCGTCGTTGGTTATATCGCGCTGAAAAATGTAATTATAGTCAGGAGCCCTCCAGCGTTCTATGTATGTCTGGTAACCCCTGCCTGTAAGTCTGCTCCTGGTAGCACTGCGATTGCTATACCCAACAATTCCATACCTAAAAATTCGACCATCATTTAACAATGCTTGAGCACTGTTAATTTGTGGACGAGCATCTTCATTTAGCAAATTATTGGTTGTTGTCCTTACGACTTCCCATTGGCGTCTTCTTTCTCCCAATGGAGTGTTGGTTATGGCATCTTGAGCATTCACTCCCTGAAAATTATTAGTGCCATAAGCAACAGTATGCGCCCTGCCTTGTTCAACTGCTTTTAAATTGACCACCATTGGACCATCAACAATATCCCCACGATTTGCCGAAATTACTTTCAATTTTGTTGAACCAAATTTAAACAAACCAGAATTATCAAAAACAGAAGCAAGTACACGCCGCGAATCTTTCGCCTCCTCATGGGCAAGTCCTTCATCTGCATTCGATGCTTGTAATATTGTAATGGTTACGTTTGTATCGATGGGAATAATTTGACGAACCGTATAACCAGTCTGTTCCGCCACGGACATTTGCACACCATTGATGGCGCTTTCAAAATCACCAGCACTATTTCTAATAAAAATTGAAACATTAATTGGCACCGCTCCATAAATACCAAATGTATTGGCAGTGGTTGGTGAATAGCAATGACTAAAACCATTAGCAGTGGAATTGGCTTCATTGCGAATCACATAAGGATTTTCAGCGGTTCCGCCAACTGTAGTTGGGTCCGAAACGGTTAGTCCATTTAAAGCTGGCCTTACATCGCTATTACGAAGAAATCCAGTGTAATTTTGAGCAAAATAAATCCAATAATTTTGTGCTATTAAATCCCTGAGGGCGGTTTGCCCAAAAGCACTTTTTTGTTCATCAATGCGCCCCATTCCACCAGCGCAAAGTACAAACATTAAACGTACTAATTGACTATTGCCATAGCTTAATACTGCCGACCAAATTAAAGACGTGGCCACGCGCACGCCACCTTCAGGGTTGGCATCAGTATTGGTATAAACAAGATTAACTGGATCACCATAGGCCGCTAATTGCTGCTGACTATCAAAGCCAAAACGAGGGGCAAACACCTCGTCGCGTGTGGCTGCCCCTCCGCCAGAAGACGTGGCACGCGCTTGAGGAGCTTCAACAGGTGGAGGCGCAATAAGTGCCGCCACCACTTGGAAAATAACCCCGACAACCATCAGGATCGCCGCGACAACAGGCCAATTTCTGGCATCTAAAATAGTGCCTTCCTTTACATCCGCATATAGTTGTTGCTGTGCGACAAAATCTAAATACTCTTCCTTAGTAATGCCAAGAGCATCAATTAATTGGTATTCATAAGGAAGCAGTTTGTCACGCTTGTCGCTCATTAATCTGCCCAAAAATAATACTTTGGCCGCACCCTTGAAACAGGCGCTGCTACTACCATCTTACTTGGCCCGAGAAATAAACAATTGCCATCGTCCAATACAACAGCCATGGCAAGCAATGAATTGCCACCCGGCAAGTAAAATACTGCGCCAGGACGTGGTTCAGTAATTTTTTTGCCAAAACTTAACAACCAACGTAAAATTTTCCAAATGGTCAGCTCTTCTTCTTCATAATCTTGATACACCCATGGATAGGAAGCCTCTAAATGCTTAAGGCCCAGCCGTTTTCTAACTTCCATGCAAAGAAGCCAGCAATCAGTGAAGCCTTCACCATCACTTGGGCGTGCAGCATATTGATGCTTTAGTCCAATCAGATCGCTGTAATCAATCATCGCAATGAAACGCTTGCGCTTAACGGCAATAATCCTACAAGACTGCGCGTTAACGAGCGTGCCGGAAATTGTGTTCCTACGCTATCCATTGCGCTTCTAAATCTAAGCTCAATGGTAGTATCAGAAAATGCGGCGCCAATACCAATATATCTTTCTTCATAAGTTTTTACTGGAGCAAAATTTGCATTAAGCCATTGCGTGGTTAAAGCTAATCGACTAAGCCTATTGCCATTGCCCTGTTCAACTAAACGTAGTGCCACTTCTACATTGGGAAATAACACTTGCAATAATGTATTGTCGCCGCCCAAATTGCTAATTGTGCCTTCTGTGCGAAATGGAGCGAAAGAATATGATTGCCCATCGTAAGTCTTGGCTTCGTTGACAAAGAAATTTTGGTAGCGATGATAAACAGTGTTGGGATCGCTGCCAAGAGTGATGGTATCAGCTTGATTCATGCCTGCCAAATTAGCTGCCGTAGCAGCCGTATCTGTCATTGCTAGAAGATCAAAATATTGAACAATTCTTAGCGTGGTCATGGTGTAAATTCAGAGCTAAGTTTGACGCTAATTGTGCTTAAATTTCTATAGGTGCTTTCCACTTGAGGGGCTTCATCATAAAACCAAAGCATTTCAGAAGAACTTCCACTTCCAATGCCAAGTTGTTGTAGCACGATAAATGGCGCTCCAGCTTTTAACTGCCTAGTTGTATTTGTACCAGCAGTTAATCCTGCCAATGCTTCATCGGATAATGCAAAGCCCGTGGAATTACCTAGCTGCCCGTGATAATGGCTATAAATGGCGGCCAATGCGTCTTCGCTCACGTTTTCAAACACTAGTTCTAACGTGGCCCCATACGGACGATTGCCAAAACTTCTGCGAATGGTTTTGCCGGACAAGGAACGATAAATTTTAGTGGGATATTCACCCAGCGTAAAATTACGGCGAGTTGGTTTTAATGATGGAAAATTAGCCATGGTAATTAAATGCCAATTCTCCGACGAGTGTTAGGACTTTGTTGAAGTTTATCAATGGCCAAATTAGCCCCTTGCCGTGCACCATCTCTTGTGGCAAGACTTCTAGTCTCCATCATAGCCCTCTCTAATTGCTCCCTACTTACATATTCCACGTTATTAATGGTAGTGGTTTCAAAGTTCATTGATAACACTGGCGATGCAGCACCACTATTGCTGCTATTATTCATTCTGTCTCTTACGCTATCGCCTTGCATTTGCACGGGAATACTCCTTCCGTCAGGCAGGGGCACAATGGCCTCGTTGTACTTACCTTCACCAACAAGACCTAATGTAGGGCCAGAAACTGTTCCCCCAGTTGCAAATGGCGTGATGGGGAATGGCTTCCAACCACCTTGGGCTACGCCGCCATTGGCGCCAAATAATCTTCCAAAACCAAGAATGCTGCCGCCCACTCCCATCAAGATAGAACCAATACCACCAATTACGCTTGCCGTGTCTCCTTTTTCAATTTGTCTAATACCGGCCACAATGCCCATGGCCGCGCTAGCCAGCATGCCAATGCCTTGCACTACGCCGCCTAATTTTTCGACAAAATCAAGACCTGCAGTTTGTGTATTTGTTGCTGCCTCACCAGTTTTTTCTGCAGTTTGTAAAAGACCGTTTGCAAAAGTTTCACCATTTGCATTAATTTGTTCAAAGGCAGAGCTAAATCCATTAACTGTTTGGCCAAAACCTTGAGACATATCCATTCCACTCATGTTAATTCCAGCATTGGCAAGGAAATTTGTAGACCCAGCCCCTGTATACATTGACCCAATATCATCAATAGAGCCCGCGCCAAAACCTACTGCAGTACTAAGTCCGGCTGGTAGAGCCTGAGTGGCGGCACCGGCGCCAGGCCGCGTATTTTGTTCAATTCTGTTAAGCGTAGCATTTGCTGTATCTAGCTTTTGTTCAACTGGCGTTTGCACTTTTTGCGGTTGTTTTTCGGCTTCAGATCGAGGGAATAATTTTTCAATTATTTTGCCACCAACAACGTCCTTAAAGAAATCTTCTACTGGCTTCATTGCAAAATCCAAGAAAATAGTCAAAACTCTATCTTTTAAACCTTCTTGGAATTTTTCTAATGCATCAACAGCGTCTTCGCCGCTAATTACTGCTTTTAAGAAGCCCTTATAGTCCGATGAAGTGGAATCAACAAAATTATCAATTAGCTCCCTCGCTTGTTTGAGATTGTCGCGAATCTTTTCAAGATCAAAAATTTGATTTTTTTGCTCTTCTGTCGCCTGCGGATTTTCCTGTTGAATTTGTAAACGTTTGCGCTCCTCATCGTTAATCGCTCGCAATAATGCAATTTCGTCTTTTAAACTCTTAAGCCTCAGTCTAGTTTTATATTTGCTTGCCAAAATATCTTGCGCCTTAGCAAGATTTAAGGTGAGTTGAATTTCCTCTTCAGTTATAGTCAATCCCTGCTTGCTTAATTCACTTGCTCTTTTGGCAAGTTCTAAAGCGGCCTTTTCTACAGCCGAAAGCTCAGTTCGACCTTGCTCTAAAGCGTTTAAAGATGCCGTAAGATCATAATTTTGGTTGATTAACTCCTCCTGCATCCTGATAATTGGTCCCCTGATTGCCAATTCTCGGCGTTGTTCAATCAGCTTTTTCTCTGCAAGATAACTTGCCTTTAATTCCGCGAGATATGCTCCTCGTGTTGCGGCAGAATAATCTTTTGCCTTGGCTTGTTCTTCTAAATATTTGCGCTCATTAACTTGATTCTCGTTGATAAATGTTTGTTGCGCCTGTAATATCTCACGCTCCTCTTGCGAGGTATTGGCAAGAAGATTGATCCTGTTGGTTTCAATTTGACCAAGCTTTTCCAAAAGTTGGGACCGTTGCGATAAATAATCGCTTAATTTTTTGGTGCCCGTTCCATCGTCTTCCTCTTCTGGTATTGCTGTTGGCTTAGGGGTTACTTGTTGACTAATATCCTCCTGAATTCGCGTTGCTAAGGGAAGTTTTTCACGAACACTTTCAGCCGTCTTACGCAGTCCACGAAGCCGTTCTTCAACAATCCTAGAGGCATTAATAAAATCATTAACGTAAAAACCGCCAAGTACGTCTGTGCTAACAAAAGAGCCGAGCCCCAGCTCTCTCATTTTGGCCGCTCCTTGTTTTGTTAATTTTTGTTGCGGCAATCCAGCGGCGCCACTACCGAGGAAAGGACGTAGGCTTTCAAAGCTGCTAATTTGATTTTGAATGTCTTTGCCTACATTCTTCAAATCTTTAACGGCTCCAGAATTTGCCAAGCTAGAAATATTACCCAGCATGCTTTGCGTTGATTGAGCCACTCCATTAATTGCTCCTTGAAGCATCATGAATCTCTCTATCAAAAGCGAAACACCAAACAATATTGCTGGAGCAGCGATAGCCCTTAGTCCAATTGTTGCGGCGTTTAATGCTGGCGCCCAAGTTCTTAACGTAGTGCTAACTTGCGCTGCAGACACACCAAATGCTTGCATGGCAATCCGATACGTCGTAAACCTTTGAGTGCCAGCAAGAAGGCCCACGTTTAAAGTGGTCATTGCCATTACGACTCTGCCAATAATCCCAGATAGACCATTAAATAACATATTCAATGGCAAAGCCACTAAATATAATTTTCCTAAATAACCGACAATTGGATTGCCAGCAATTTGTAGTAAAATTTTGGCGATATTTAATGCAATCTGTCCAAACTGAGTTAGTTGCGGAACAAGGCTCGACAAATTATTGCGAATACCATCAAAGGCAGGCCGCAAATCCTCTAATGCCTTTGCAAATGCAAATCCACCCGCAGTCTGGGCTTTTGTTCCAGTAAAAAACGCATTAAAACCATCGCTAATTTGTTTGATTCCAGAAGTCAATGGAACAACAACAGAATTCAAAAACCCCACGGCAACTGGCTCAAAGCTTTCGTAAAGCATTTGTGTTGAATTTGCCATTCGGTTCATTAAACCCTGGAAAGTTTTTGCGGCTCCTTCCGCTCCTGGTCCAAATTCCTTATTCATTTCAATGCCAACGTTTTTTAATAAAACGCGCATCGCTTTGCCCTTATAAGCACCATCTTCTAAAGCTTTGCTAAATTTTTGAATAGCATCTGGTCCCTCAAATCCCGCCGCTTCAGCAAAAATTGCCATAGCGCCTGGCAGCACATCTCCCAATTGACCTTTAAGCTCTTCGCTCATCACTTGACCCTTGCTTGCCATCTGAGCAAAGGCATAATTAACGCGATCCACTTTATCCGCGCTCATGCCAAAAGTCGCAGCAGCTTTACTAATGCCAGTAAACAAATCTCTAATTTCGTTGCCGCTAAAACCAGCGGGCGCCATCGAAGCATAAAGTTTTGTAAAACCATCCCTTGCCGATTGGAGGGGAACATTATATTTGTCAACCAAATCAAGAATTAATTTATTTGAAGCTGCTGCTTCTTGTGCGGACGGGGAGATTGTATTTAATGTATTCCTAAAACTTTGCAACTGGCCAACGGCTTGTCCCACTTGACTAGGGAATGCCTGAATAAACGCCAATGCTTTATAAGCAGTGCCAAATAAAAGCACCTGCTTAGCAGCGAAAGAGAATTCAGCGCCAAGTTCGCGAATGGTCCCTGCGCCAGGAAGATTGATTTGCCCCATTGCACGACCAAATTGACCAAAACCTCCACCTCCACCGCCACCAGTGGGGCCTTGTGGCGGCTGTCCGCCACCGCCACCCCCGCCCATTGCGACAAGTGCGCCTGGAGACTGATAAGGAACAATGGACGTAAGTGGACGAGCGCCTCTGTAGGCATAGCTATAGGGCGAAGGGGGCCTACCTTCGCCTCCCCCCATAATGTCTAAGCTTCTCAGTCCAGAACGAGTGTATGCTTCCTGAGTACGACGGGCAAACATTTGTTCGCGAGTTTCCCCTCCGATTCTTCCAGTTGAGTATCTCCCTAGCGATCCCGCCTCAAGAAGACCAGCAATTCTTGTTCCGCCCAACATTCTTTGTTGAGGACCAAGATTTAATACACTGGTTTTCCTGGCTTCACTGCGAATGGCATCTACAAAAGCAAATGCTGCGCCACGTAAAATTTGCTTTAATTCAGCACTTAAATCAGTGGGTAAATATTTTTGAGCACCAAAAGCTGTACCGCCAAGGGCCGCAAAAGTAGGCCCTGGAGGCAGCAGGCGACCACCTCCTCCTCCACCTCGCGAGGGAGGAACAGTAGAAGCCCATGAAGGGGCATTAATGGTTGGACCTGCTTGAAATTGACCAGCTTGTCTATTGATTTCAGCGGCGCTCATGCCGCTAGCCATCAAAGCCACACGCGCAAGGCGATCTAACATGCGGCGCATTTTGCGCGTAGCGGATTGTTCCGCTAGCTCCATTGACTTTAAAAGGCCAAGTTCAAAGCCTTTTCCTGCGTCTTCGCCAATATCAAACATCTCCCGTGAAGGAGATTGACTACGCAATTTTTTTCTTAATCCATTTAATAATGCATCTCCATAATCGCCCGCTGCTTTATGAACGGCAGAATTTTGAGCGGAAAAAGCATCAAGAAATCCTTGACTAGCATCTTGTGCTGCTTTGTTTAAGGCTGTAATTAAAGCTGATTTACTCTTGTTGGTTTCTTCGTTAAACGCTAATATTCCCTCTTTCGCTGCCGCTGCATAAATATTTCTAATTGTGGCAGTATCTATTTTCTCAAGTTGTTGCCGAAAAGTACCGCCAGATTTAACTGTGCCTCCAGTGGATTTACCGCTTTCCAGCGCCCGAAGGGCGTCCGCCAGTTTCTTGGCGTTATCAATTTCTTTGCTTAAATTAGTTTTTACTTCTAAAACATAATTTCGTCGCCTAATATTTGTCCCTAACGTATTAAGTTCATTTTGAACAGAACGTCGATCAAACTTAACTTGCACGGGAATGTTATAACCCGCCGCTGCTTGCCCAAGTCCTACTAATTGCTGCCTAAAAAATCCTAGGTCAAGACTTACCTTAAGTTTAAGTTCGGCGTCTTGAGCCATTTTGCTTATCCAGATACTTTTCCTTTCATTCTATAATCATTCACCATTATTACGCCCAGCAAACGCTTTGATTTCATCGGCCATTAAAGCGATCACTCTTCCATCAATCATCCTGGTCTTCATTAATCTTTGAAGAACAATCAGACTTGCGTCAGTAACGCCGCCCTCTTTCTTAATGCTCTTTGTGTCAAATGGCAGGAAATCTTCTGGCTTCACCTTGCTCTTCCTGCCAGCCATCATGCCAGCAACCATTGTGCCAAGTTTGGCAATGGCAATACTGTCTGTGTTGTATTTAGCAATGTCATGCTTGTCTAAATACAACAAAGCCTTCCTCACGTCAGATATTTTCTGGCGCCCAAAATTCTTTGCCGACCATCTATCGTCTTTAAAGTCTGACGATGAAAGGCGAAAATAAAGCTCGTTCCATGGCGTAAGATTACGCAGCGTAGAGCGAGCTTGTGCTTCAGTGCGTTCTGTTATTGAGGACCATTTCTCTTCGGAGCTTTTTTTGCGCTTGCAGCCTCCTTCGCCTCAGCATTTTGTTCGGCGCCAATAAACTCCACCATCTTTGCGATGGCCTTGCGTGGCAATGCTTTGGTGTCATCCAGTTCCCAATCTTTAAGGTCTTGCCATTCCCCGTCAACCATGCCCTGCCCGCGTGAACGCATGAAGGCAGTCACCATACGAGCATTAGTAGCCTCGACAGATGTGCCGCTGGTGATCATGCCAAGGGTTTCTTCGGTGTAGTCCGCAAGTAATTCGGCTTCAGTGAGCGTGCCGCCGCCTTGCAGCAATGCAAATGCCTCGTCAAGGGGAACGCCTTTGGCGGAAGCAATGCGCTTGGCAAGTTGCACGGCGCGAATGGTGGCTTGACTTTGAAGCTTACTAATTTCTTCCTGTTCAATTGCTTCTGCAACCAGCCAGCCGCCATATTTCTTTAGGCGAATATTAGGCAGAAGATCAAAGAAATCTTCAGTTTTGGTTTCCAGAAGGAAGCTGTACTTGCTCATGATCTAGCACGTTTAACAATGCATTAAAGACCCTCACTCTTTCGCTGTTAGAGCGAAATTCTTTAGGCACTTCAATCAGCATTGAATGATGTTCGTTCGATATTCTAATGGTCTCTTCCCCGCAGGAAATAAGACACAATATGCCCACTTCCAATGCAGTGCCATCTAATGAGCAATTAATAGCATGCACGGTTTTATCCGCGCTCCATAAATAATCAATCTGCATCAGCCAAATGCCGCCTTAATTCTTGCTTTCAATGCTAAACGCACGCTGCTGTTTGCAAACTTCTGTGGATAGTACAAATCATCGGTCCATGGACGAGGAACTAAATTAGTCCCTATTCCTTCATGCACATATACGGCATAGGCTCCTCCCGTGCTGTTCTTTGCATCCCAGTTCCATGCTGCAGAAACATTGTTGGGGCCTAAATTAATATCCACATCTTTTCCGCTTTCATATAGAGTTCCGAGATCATAGATGTCCCGAGTTGTGCCGGCAGGTTTGCCACTCTTTCGCTTTGTCTCCCTTGGATAATACCAAATATTATTCGTAAACTGATCTTCAAAAAAATTATTCACATCCTCTTTTGCCCAAAGTTCAAAAGCCTGAACAAGCTTTTGCTCTAGGGTTTTGGCATTAATAATTTTTCCGCCAACAATAACGCCGCTCATATTTGATAAAGATGACGAAGAATTAAATCAGGAATGACAAAACGACAACGCTCATAGGCAATGTCATCACCAGGAAAATACCGAGGCGTAGAGTCGGGAAAACGCCGAACCATTCTGTCCATTGCCACAGCTAAATTATTTTCGTTAGTCGTATATTGCACCAAAATCACTTCCCATAATTGACTCACTTTCACTGTTCCCCCCAATGGAGAAGAAGGCGTTAATTCTGGAAACTGGCGCATCGTCACTTCCAGTCCCTTCACTTTCCATTCCTTCGGCACACTCTGCTGTCCCACCACATACACAGCAGGCAAAGTGGAACCATTGGGCAACGTATAAGTGCCAATCAGATTGGGAGAAGACGAAAGAAGCTCAATAATAGCTTCTCTCAATTGCATAATATTCATAAAAAAGCCTCCCTATAGGGAGGCTAGCAAGAAAATCAATGGAACAGTGATCAGCTATTGGGAGCAGTCGGGATGATGCTGCCGTTTTCTTGAGCATTCTGGTGAATGCCAATACGACCACGGCTTTGCAGATCGAAAGTACACTCCACGAGATTATCAGCAGGATAGCTCTCGTTGTAGTTCATCACGCAAGCCACATAAGCCACGCGATCATAGAAATAGGTGGAGCCGCTCACGCCCAGTTGCTTGTTAATCTCCACGTACACTTCGTGGTTTTTGTCGTAGCGCGAAGCACTAATGGCTTGGAACGCTTCGTCAAAGCTATTGGGGATGAAGGTGGTGCCATCCACGTCCTTCTGGAAATAAGAAGTGACGGAGGCAGTTGCAGCAGAGGTGGTAATCACGCTATCAGCGAAGCCACCGCCGCCCAGCAGATAGAATTCTTGGTTGCCATCGTTAAAGGCAACAGAGGCGGTAGTAGCAGCTTGCAGGGTGTAAAGCGTCGGGGCACCGCTCACAGTAAAGGTGGCGCCGCTCTGGGTGATCACAGGACGGGTGGTGCCTGCGATAGAGCCAACGCGCACAATCACGTCTTGGCTCTTTACCAGTTCAGTGGGATGGTAGAGCATGAGAGGAAATCCTCAGCAATGAAAGGGAAAGTGATTAAGCGTTGTCAACGCTTCCTTTGCCAATTAGTCTAAAAATTCCCCTAATTGGCGTGCCGAGGAACTGCCAATAATGAATAGCAATTTCCTCGTTAGGTAAAAGTTCAAACCGTCCTTCCCTCCCATTGATTGTGGCCTGAGCGGAATCACCAGGAACAATGCCAGAAAGCGTTAGAGGGCGTGTTAAACGCCCTTCCATATAAACTACAGTTTGATCAGCCCCAAGGAGATGATCGTATTGTGGCGCACGCTTTTGTCTTAACGATGCATAATAAGTAATGCCCGTCGTTGTGGCCGTATAATTGCCAGTTTCGCTGTCAAGCACATACCCTGAAGCCACATACCATACCAACGTGGCATTGGCTAATGGCTCCAGAAGATTGCTCATACAACAAAACCAACTGCAGTCGATGGAAGAGAATTTAACAACCGTTTAAACTCTTGACCATATTGTGAGGCGTCAAGCCCCCCACCATACACCTTCCCATCTGTGGCACCAATTTGAATGCCCATTTGTGCAAGTTGTATGGCAATAATATGAGCAGCTAAAAATTTCACTGCTCGATCAGTTTGATCCCCAAACACGTCCGAAGAGGCGTCATAAGACGCCTCCGTGATGGCACCATTCACAATGCCCGATGGATGGGGCGTGAATTCAGGAAACCGTTCCAGAAAAGTTGCGTAGGTGACAGCCATAATCAAGCTTTTCCAATACGAATGGCTTCCATACGTTTGGCAATAGCATTTCTCACGCGAATGCGCCCTTCAATCTTTTTCCAATCAGCCAAACGATCTGCATCATGGATGAGTTCAATGGCACGAATGGCTTGAGTGAGGGGAAGTTCACTAAGGCTTTGCACGTTTTCAGGCAGGTCTTCAACCATCACCTGTTCCCGCATTTCCTCAATGGCACCAATGGCAAGAAGTTTCTTGACAGTAGTGTTTTCCTTCGCCTCTTTCCATCGTTCATCAGGAATGTCCTGATTTAACCCTGGAGCAAGTTGAATAAGCCCACTCTTCGTGATAACGCCAAAACCAGCATCACGAGGGGGATTCTCAAGTTCAGGGCGGTAAGCAATTAACATTGTTCTAAAGAAACAATCGTCAATAGCTTAACGCCCCTCAGCTTGATTAACTATCCTCAGGCGTTGGCCTGAACGTAAATGACGCTCTTGGGATAGTACAGAGCCACGCCACCAACGCGAGCATGGGCGGGAACGATGAATTCCAGACCGCGCTGTTGAGGGGGGAACAGCTCCAGGGGTTGAGGAATGTGCAGTTGCACTTTCTCGGGATCGCGCTTGTAAACCACCATACGGTTGGTGTTCAGCACGCTATTGTCAGCATCCAGTTCGTTGATGGGCTCAACATTACGGATGTAGGGATTGGTACGCAGGAAGTACTCAAGCACGGTCACGTCCGAAGAATCGGAATTGCGAGTGGTGCTTACTTTGTTGTAATCCTCATACGCCATCAGAATGGTGTCTGGCTGCTCCTTCATTTTGGAAGCGTTGATAATGGCAGACACGCCATAGTTCAGCAGTTCCAGCATTTCCGCAGCAGTGGCATTAGAGAACCACTTATCAGCGGCCACCACATCCACGGTGGAATTGTTGAAGAAACCAGACAGACCCACGGTGCTCTCACCGAAGAATGCAAGGCTTTCCACCTTCTCTTCGTAAGCACGCCGAACAGCAGCAGCACGACGCTGTTCCAGAGCGATGTTGGCCATTTGAGCAGCACGCAGTTCCTGAACGGTGTAACCGAAGCTACCGCCGAAGGAGCGAATGTTGATGCTCTTTTCAGTTTGGCTGATGTCAGCACGGGGCAGATCATCAGCAGCATCCGCAATCAGACGGAACTCACCAGTGGAGTCCATGATGCGGAAAGTGAAGGTCTGGGCGCCAGGACCAGCTTCAGAGGTGACAGGCAGCACAGTCGGATATTTAATATCCGCATACTGCACTTCAAACACTTGCGGGCGAATGAACTCAAGCTGACGCTCAAGAAACAGACCCGCTTCATCCATACGGAATTCAGACATTGTGAGGGCCTCCTATCAAGAATCAGCAGAGAGGGTGAAGCTCGGACCGTTCAGCTCCAGCACGGCTAGGCCGCTGCTAGTAGTGGTGGTGAGGAAACGAGCGCCAGCCAGCCGCACGGTCTTACCCGAAGCGAAGGCATGGGAGAATTGACCAGCTTTACCAGTGCCACTGGCTGCATAGAGCACGCGGACGGGAGAAGTGGGAGATACAGCGCCCGTAACATAGACGGCCACAGCACCTTCATTTACCACGTTGACGGCTTGCTTGTCCTTTACGCCAGGACGGCTGTTGGAATCAAGAGCAGTTTCATCAACATAAGTGAGGGCATTTAAACCAATAACGGTATCGGAAGTACCGGAAATGGTCGTGACAGAATTTGCAGCGGTGCCTGCAGTGTTATAAACCACCAGATTACCAAAAGCCAGCACAGCGCCAGTTTGGTTAAGACCAGTGGAAATAGTGTTGTCGCGGATGTCGGACAGTTGGCCTTCAAGCAAAGCAGTGTGAGTGAGAGCGTAGCTCTGTTGCACACCACCAGCCGTAGCAGTGCCCGAGGCAGAGAAAGTGACGGCCATAATTACTTAGCCTCTTTGGAGATGGAGAGGGGCTTTTTCCAGGCATTCTGCAGATTGTCCATATAGGACGAAGGAGCAGACATGGGAGAAGCAATGGAAGCTACGGCTTTACGCAGCTCATCAGTGGTGGCAGAGTCCTTACGGGACGCTTCCAGAGTGTCAAACATGGCCTGCACGTAGTCATCAGACTTTTCGGACAGGTCAATGCTGTCGCCGCGAACGGCTTGGATGGCATCAACCATCACTTCACGAGCTTCTTTGCCGCTGAAATCGTAAGCAGCATCGAGAACAGGCTTGGCTTTTTCGATGAGGGAAAGACGCTCTTCCACCATGGAATCAAGATTGATTTCCTTGGCGGCAGCTAAATCGCCCTTCAATTCCTCAACTTGTTCTGCCAGGGCATCGGCGCGGCCTTCGGCAGCGTCGCACTTACCCTTCATTTTCTTTTCCATGGCATCCATTTCGGATTTCATGGCATCGGCAGCAGCCTGCAACTCGTCGTATTTTTTCTTCATGTCCTCATAGGACATTTTGGCGTCTTCGCGTTCTTTGGTGATCGCAAGAGCAACGCTCTCCGTCACTTCAAACTCGGCGCCATCGAAAACGACTTTGGCAGTCATTGGACGGTCTCCGTGTATAGAGAGTAGAGATGGATTAGCAGCATCTTGACGATCAAGATGAAGCTTCACTTGCGGGCCTGCGCGGCCCCGACGAACAACGGCAATGTGATTACCGATGATTTCCTTTTGGATGCCATCGTAATGTTCGCCGTTTTCTGTAACGCCAGGCGTGGGATCATAATTCACCCGATAGCCCGCGCTCACTTCACGAGCATCACCACGCATAATACGTTCAATGGCTTCTTTGTCCGTAATTGTCATCACGGCTTTAACGAAACCATCGTCGTAAACCACTTCAGTGCCGCTAAATCCTACTTGGTAGTCTTTAGTGTTTTCAGCATCAAGAAGAACTGGGGGATGTTCAGAAGTGATAGCTTTGCCCGCAAATGAGGCCAAGCTTTCTGGAGACGCCACTTCAATAGCGGGACGATATTCACGACGGACTGAGCCATCAGCGTCTGTGTAGAGCTGAACGCCAGTGCGAGCAATCGAAGCCCACGCCCGAAGGTAGCCTTCCGGCGTCATTTCGTATTTCTCAATTGGCGAGAAATCGTACCGATAAGAGATGGTGCTCATAGATATACTTTACCAAATAATTCTTATTACAATTAAAAAGCTTATGCAATTTAGACTAGCGGCATGATGTTTCTTGCAAGGGGCAATGCGGACGTGCTTAAAATGCCGCACCATCAGGCGCGGCAGCTTATTGCCCAGAGAGTAAAAGACGCCCGCCTCAATAGTGGTCTATCGCAAAAAGACGTGGCCGAAGTGCTCCATATCAGCCAAAGCTCTTACTCTCGCATGGAACGCGCCACTCTTGCGCCAGATTGCGTGCAAATACGCACCCTTAGTGGCCTCTATGGAATTAGCGTATTGTGGCTTATGGGCTATCCATCTTTCATCGCCCATACGAAAAACTAGTCTTCGTTTTCATCATTTTCACCACGAATCTCGCGAAGCTGCTGTTCCACGCCTTCCATCACATAAGCTTTTGCAATTGCCTCGGCCTCAAAAACTAAAAATTTTGCAGGCTCAAAATGATCATCGGGCTTCTCGTAGACGCTCACCACGTAAATATGAGTCTCATCGAGCCGTCCGTTTTTAAAGCATTGTTTTTCAACAAGCTCCCAACGAGAAGTATTGCGATGTTCATTGGCGGAAAGAAGCGCCAATGATTTCATGAGACCAATGCCTTCGTCTTCTTCTTCCATCACGCGCACATACTCGCTCATTGGTCTTTTTGACGACTTTCTACCATCTTAATAATACGCCGAGCCCAAGACCTACCAGCATCCCCACCCCAAAGCATCCACGCGATATAGCCCGCATCGCTTTCTCCTCCGCTCTTATTCTTTTCATGGCGCGAGAAAAACGCAGACATGCGTTTGATAGTTTCAAAGCTAATCCTGCTTCCGCCAGCTAAATCACCAGCCCGCGCCACGCCACTACCAATGCCTTGCTTTCCGGCTTCTTGAGTGGTTAGTCCGCCCCTGCCATATTTCTTTCGCAGTTCAAGACCGCGCCTTGCGGCGGCCCGTACTGCAGCAGGAGGGGCGAAGCTTTCAACATCACCCCTTAACGCTTTTTTCCGCAAGAACCATCCATTTCCTCTTCTTCCTCTTCTTCTCCGATGAGGGTCATGAAATAATTGTCCCAATATTCATCGCTCTTGCCACGACGACTCATGCCAGCTTCAGAAAGAGCAATTGCAATTGCCTGCTTATAGCTTGTAACAGGCTTTTTATCACTGCCCTTTAAAGTGCCAGCTTTAAACTCTCGCATAACACGAGCAATCTTTGTTTTCCTTTGTTTCTTGTTCACTTGAATTCACGGAAGCATACTAACTTTGGCAATTCTAGCCATGCCTTTTGAAGCAAAGTCAATACTGTTCCGCCCTAATTCCCTCAAAATATAAATCACAAGATTCCTTGTTCGTTGCAAATTGCATCTCCTTAAAAAACTTTTTGAAATCAATGGCGGAGAGAAAATCTTCTTGCGTCAGATTGCGATAGTATGACCAACCCTTGGCAATGGTTAAAGGGCTATCTTGCGGGGTTGTGCGTTCGGTGCCGTGCTCCGGTCTGCCAGTGGTGGCACAAGTAAATACAACAAGACCGTCCTTTCGACAAAGCCTCACCATGTTCAAGAAGGTCTCCTCCCAAAATGGATTATGTTCGAAGCACTCACATGAAATACAACAATCAAATAATTGTTCACTGTTATATTCATGCCCGCTGATTACAACATCGACACCGGGGCCTTCACCAACATCAACTCCCACATATTCATTGGCATCAAAGAATTGTCGCACTGTTCCATTGATATTGAGGCTTCCAATTTCTAAGACTCGCCCTCCCTTGAAAAATTCAGGAAACCGTTGCCTTACGGAAGCGATGTATTCGCCTTGTTCGCGATGAGCCATTATGAAATATACCCAATGGGAGCCGTGGCAATCTTTACGCCAGGCAGAATCTTATCACGATACAACACAATGCCGGTAATAATACGTTCGGCAATGAAAGCAATGGCCCTCCTGTCATATCCCTCAATGGAAAGAAAATGATTCTTATGTTGTTCCCAAATGGGAATAAGAGCATGAAAAAGAACAGTCATAAATTCTTTATATTCTCGCTTCGGACCACGCGCCATGTTGCAGCCAATAAATAAATTTTGTGCCCATAGGGCATCAATCTCCTCTCGATTGAATAGCCACTGTCCGCCATCCGCTAGCTCCCGAGTGATAAGAGGAGCATCAAAATCACGATGACCGCCATAAAACTGTTTCTCTAATGAACAAGCAAAAACGGCGGGTTCTGGAACGTATAATGTATCGTCTAAATACCATTCACTTCGAGGTTCAATCCAATTTCGGCGGTACTGAGCATTGCCAATATTTTTTTCTTCTGCATTAAGCATCATCCACTGCACACAGCTTAATTCTCCCCATCGTTCGTTTAATGCAGACATATAACCACCCTCATCATCAAACATATAGCCCTCTTTACGAAGCGCATCGCGCTTCTCATCAGCGATAGCCCATGCCCCACCAAGAATGGGCACAATGTTACTTTTGGCTTCGTAGCGCACTTTTTCGTCGTTAATGCAAACGGCGTAGATGGTGCAATCAGACGGTTGCATAAACATCCCTCGCGGCCCACAGCTCATTGTAATTATTAACGCTCTTGGCTCCCACGCCAGTTAAATCGCCACCGCCAGAAGGTTTGCTCCATGCCATGATAGTGCCATCAGGCAATACAAATGCTCTATTCTTTTGCTCATGCGTAGGTGTTAGCTCTAAATAATCGCCATACACAAAATCGGCCTGGCTGCCATTAGCAGCCAGTGCCTCGCCAAGCAAGGTGGGACCAGTGGGGCACAATGGTGTGATGCCATAATATTTATTTTTACAATTTGCCACAATCTTTTCAATGGCAATTTGCAATCCTTTGTTGTCAGGCTTTGAATAGAGGACAGTAGTAGCACAAGCCCAACTTGTATAACTAAACCGTTGAATATCGCGAAAGGCTAAGAATTTGATGCGCTCTCCCACTTCAACGGGATTAACAGCTCTCACTGCAATATCAAAATACCATCCGCCAAAAATATTTAGCAAGCAAAAGCGACCAAGATCAGCTTTGTAAGAAAATGGCTTCAAACTATCATAAGCCCACACCACTTCCTTGTCATAATGCTGCTCAATAAAGGCACGAAGACTTTCATTGTTATAAATGATATGCTCCGCATTTGGAAACACATTGTCAATGGTGCCAGTGGCATATTTAAGAAAAGGACTAAGCTTTTCTTCCGTATTGGTAGTCAAAAAGATTTGCGAAATTTGCATAACTTTAATTAATTTTTGCAGGAGTGCCAAAGCCCTTAAATTCAGGCTCTGCCGGTTTTGCCGCTAATGTTTTTCCGACAATTTCTAACATTTGCTTTGTGATATGGGGCCAAGTAAAAGCTTCTTCGCGAATACGGTTGTAACACCACTGACCGTCTTTTTTCAATGAATCTCGGAAATCATAATAATAAGAAAGCAATTCGGCGGCAGAATCCGGGTCGGGAAGCAATCGTTCCAAACCATAGTTCCTATCAGTCTCTGCAGCATTACATAAAATCCGTGGCAGTTCGTCAAAAATTTCGGCCAGGCTCGTATGATCGGGCACCAATTGAGCCACGCCAGTGGCAGCATGTTCAGTATTAACCAGCCCCCAGCCCTCTCCAATGCAAGTGTTAATACCAATATCGGAGGCGTTGTAAACCATGTTAAGTTGTTCAATGCTTAAACAGTTTGCCGTGGAAAAGTGAGGGCTGGTGAGAATAAGTTTGCCAGTGGGATCATATCCTTCATCGCGAGCCACGCGCTTAAATAACGGCACAATATCCCACCCCATATCTTTACTGCCCATATTGAGCCACAATCGTGCGTCGTCTTTGTCTTTTGCAAACTTAATAAAAGCCTTAATTGTCAAATCAATTCGCTTGCGCGGTTGATTTCTATTGCCATTGAAAACAATAAATTTGTCCTTTGGCACACCCAGCTTTTCTCGACATTCCTCTTTGTCCATTGGAAAAAATTTAGAAAAATCAGTGCCATGTCCCATGATGGCAATTTCTTTTTCGTAGCCAATTTTTTCAATTTCAGCCGCTCCAAATTTTGTATAAGTGGCAACGCCATCCCATTCATTGATGGGTTCCAAAAGCTCGGAAAATAGCCCATAACTGTCAATGGGAGTATAAACAAAATATTTAAAACCAATGCTTTGTTTAAATGCCTTAACGGCCTTCCATAAACTAATCCCAATCCAGATATCATTTGTCACCCATACCAAATCGGGCTTGATTTTTTGAACAAGTTCGCCAATTCGATGTGAGCCAAATGGATCGGAGCCATGCAGCATGGCCGGATAAACATCATATTTCCTGGCCTCTGAGTCAGGATCACCGTGGTAATTTACCGCCAGTACACTAACTTCATGATCCCTCGCCAAAGCGGGAAGCAGGTTTTCAGCAACGCGCCCAAAACCAGTTTCGACAAAAGCGTCGCCGCAATAAAGAATTTTGGCCATGGCAAAAACAAATCTTTGATATCATAAGGGCCGCTTTTCATTTGTTTATGCACAATCAAACGGCCACCGTCGGCGCTTGCTGTCGTAAATATCTCACCCTGCATTTACAGTTTGATCGGCACTCACAACGCTGCCCTGGCAGTGGCAAGCTTCCAATGGGAACAATGCCACGAGCTGCATAATTCAAGCAATTTTGACAATGCTTGGCTTGTGAGTCCAAGATGCGTTGCATCAAGGTGTAACCTTGTTTGCCCTGTCGAATTGAAGCGC
>Ga0194134_10001666_pt1 | contig 28629 bp, 41 predicted proteins | sample TA2KigOff0mmetaG_FD_148602 | JGI IMG/M metagenome (GOLD analysis project Ga0194134, IMG submission 148602) | Freshwater microbial communities from Lake Tanganyika, Tanzania - TA2015056 Kigoma Offshore 0m | ecosystem: Environmental > Aquatic > Freshwater > Lake | place: Tanzania: Lake Tanganyika... | reverse complement strand
GAAACCGCTGACGGGTTTGTCTACACCGCTCACTACACCGTGGACGTAGAGGACGGCACCTACCGTGCTGGCGCCTACGGCTCGATTGGCTTTAAGCGCCCTGAGACCCTGATTCCCTACGCCGACCTCACTGAAGAAATCGTGGTGGGCTGGGTGCAAGCAGCCCTTGGGGAAGAGAAAGTGCAAGAGGTTGCTCAAGCACTGCTGAACCAGCTCTCGGAACAGCGTGAGCCCACCAAGGCTAGCGGCGTCCCCTGGGGCTGATGGTCGCTAAAAGCAAGACCGGTGCTGCAAAGGTCGAGCATGTCTCTCGTGCTCGCTACAAAAAAACCAGCATCGGCAATTCTGTAAGGACAAAAGCAAAGCCTGGGCGCAAGAAGCGGATTGGTCAGGGCCGTTAAAGCGGGTCTGGACAGTCCGCGATACGCTTTGGCTGAACAAGAACAAGACCAGTGATCGAAGTAGCGGCGGCGGTTGCGGGTGCGGTGATCACCGTGGGCGCCTTGGGCATGGGGTCCATAGGTTCCCGTAGCCGCGAAGGCCGAGACGCCGTTATCCGCCTTGCAGCCAGCGTGGACAACGTGGCAGCACGCCTTGAGCAGCTGCACGTGGACATCAAGGCGGACCGCAGGGAGACCTTCTCTCGCCTAAACAACCTTGAGCAGCGGGTTGCACGGCTTGAGGTGCCGCACCAGTGAACCTGACGGAGATGCCGCTGGAGCTGGCTCTCCGCAAAGAGTCAATACAGCGGCTGCTGCAGTCGTTTTACGAAGAGCAACAATGGGACAACCTGATGCAAGCAGCGGAGATACTGAACGCTGCGTGGCATCAGCAGTCGGCCATCGCCAAATGGCTAGCAAAGGAAGCCGCGGATAACCTGGCAGAGGCCTACACGGCCACCCGCGGTACAACAACACACAACCAAGGAGTTTCAGATGGAAGGAATTGACTCAGTGCTCAACAGCCCAGCCACGTGGATCGTGGTAGCCGCGGCCAGTGAGCTAATTGGCATGAGCCGCCTGAAAAGCAACAGCATTGTCCAGCTGGTGTTCCAGGGCCTGCAGCTGTTGCGCAGAAGCCGGGGCCGCTAGGCGGGCGGCTTTGCCGCCCTTTTCCTGCGCGTCGCCAGGGCTACTTCTTTTTCTTGGCTGTTTTGGCTGAGTCCTTGAAAGCCTTGGCCGTAGGGGCGCCTTTAGCGCCTGGCTTGCGCATGCTTTCGCCAGAACCGGCCTTAATGCGCTCGCGCTTGGCGTGGATGTTGGCGTAGAGGCCTTTCTTAGGAGCCATAATCAATACCCCTTCTTGCCGCCGCCTTTGCCGCCTTTGCCGCCTTTTTTCATGGTGTTGCTCCGGGTAGTTACAGCTTAGTCAAAATCGCGCAAGTGATGCTGCCCTGCAATAGCACCGTCCTCGTGCATCGGGTACAGCGTGGATCCGCCGTTAGCTTCATAGGCCATGGTCAGCCATTGGTGGAGGAACGGCTCCTGGTCCTTGTGCTGTTCCACAAGGGCAATGAGCTTGGCCAATTCAGGCCGCGGCAACAGTCGTTTCATTAGTAATCCCAGCGAATACGGGGCCGCCCAGGGCGGATGCCAATGTGAACAAAGCCCTTGGGTGCGCCGTAGCCAAGGGAATACGGGTATTGCTTGTCCATCCAACGCTGTAGCTCTATTACTGACATGCCGTCGACGTAGAAATCGATGGCACCTGTGTCTGGTGCGTCGTAGAGATGCTCAGAACGGGCAGCACCACCAACTTGAGCGTTGATCTTGGGAGGCCTGTAGCCGGAAGTGATGACGACGGGCTTGCCAAAGTGAGTGCGGGCCTTTTGGGCATACTGCGCAAGCACTATGGCGGTGTCGCATTGGTGTTGCCACTTGAAACGACGTGCCTCAGAGTGAAGAGCAAGCTCTCCGTAGGTGATGTTGGGAGTTAGCTGAAAAGAAAACGGTGACGTCGGTGTGAATTTTGGTGCCTGAACAACAGGCGACCCTTGCTCATCCATCAATCGAATAAGCTTTTCGGCGTAGGTCGGATCTGTGGCGTAGCCTTCGTTGACTAACTGTTTAGCTGCGGCATTGCGCGTCCAAGCGTGGTTAACACCACGGAAATTTCTGAAGTCTTTGTACCAGCGGTCAACCAAGTACTGAACGCAGGTGGCCAGGTCAGGAAAGTTAATGAAGCCAGCGGTGATGGTGACCCACTTGCCGTTGATGAACTCCTTGGTTTCAACGTCAGCACCAACGCCTTTGAGGCCAAATGCGTTCCAGGTGCCTGAAAAGTGCTTGCCCCAGCCGGATTCAAGAGCCCATTGGGCTGCTACCAGCTCGGGGTACTTGGCGCCAGCCTGACGGGCAAGAGTCGTAACGCCATCCCAAGTGTTCGTGAAAGGCGTCTCCTTGGGCCTAGGAGCCGCCCTATAGACCTCAGCGAACTCAGATAGCTGATCGGGGGTCAACAGGCCTTGTAGGGCGTTCCAGGCCGCTATCTGATGGGGTAGCTCCTTGTAGTGCTTAGCCGCGTCAGTCAGCTTAATGGCTGCCATGGGTCAACACGGGGTCTTTAGGGAAGATTTGGACGTCGGAAACCTTGAACGGCAGCCGTTCCCAGACATCGTGCTGGATAGCGACGTCCCAGGCCATGTCCTCACTGAGTGCCATGACAATGGTTTGGAAGGATCCGCGCTCCTTGTGGCCGTCAACGCTAATAAACACGCCTGGCAAACGGATCACGTAAGCCTTTAGCCGCACCGGCTCATCTTTGCAGGGAGATCCATGAGCCATTTGCAGGAGCCTTTGGAAGATTCGTAAGAGGGACACCGAGCAACTGGGCGTCAAGGGCTCCTTCTATGTTGCCTATGAAAGCCTCAAGCTCCAAATCCCACAGCTCAGCTTTACGTTCTTTGATCGCCCGGTCCTCGTCGATGGCAAGGCTTTCGTTCCAATACTCAACGGCACCTGCCACGGCATCCAGACGGTCATCGTGTTGCAAGCAGCCTCTGTCCACCGTGATGTGGGTGAGCTGGTGGAAGAGCTGGTAGCTAAGGCGCCGTTCAATGGCGTCGTCCTCCCGTCCCTTGGCATCACTTTCAACGACTGAGCGGTTGACGATGAGCCGGTGCTGGTTCATGACGGGCTCAAGGGCGTTAATGATCCGCCGTTCCTTCTGCACGTTCGACCTGACGGGCTCGATGGTGCAGGGGTGATGGATCTGCAGGTAGGGCTTGAGCAAGTTCTCAAGCATGCCTTGGCCGAATTGGTCCTCCAGGAGAATCAGGTTGACCTTGCGGCGCTTAGCAGCCTGTGCCAAGCCTTCCAGCACCTGATCGGTGTAGCCATCTTTGTAAGCACCAACCTCTAGCAGGAACAAGCTGCCGTTGAGGTGAGCGACGATGGCGTATGCGGTTTCGTCTTGACCGCGACCTGAGGGGTCAATGAACATGACGCAGCCCTGGAAGGGCAACCAATCGCCATGGATGAAGGCAGGACGGTGGTAGAAGTCACCGCTGAAGCCAACAGCTGGCAGGTCAGTGATGCGGTATTCAGCCCCACCGGACCACACCAGCTTTTCTGGGGCATGGTCTGACACCTCCAACACGATCAGGTCACTGAGGCGCAACGGGAAGCGCATCAGGTCTGACAGGGTGGTGTCTAGTTGGAACTGCAGGGCAAAGGCCGATCGTCCGTAGCTGGTCTCCCGTTCCAGGAGGTCCATCTCGGAGAACCGCCGCGGGTCTGTTGGCTTACCGACCAAAGCCTTGTCCGCTTCCAGGATCACTGGTGCCAGGACCTCGCCGTACTTCTCTGGCTTTTCGGGGTAACGAGCGGGCCATGTACGGGCTGTGAACCCCCGTAACTGCAGCTTGTTGTACAGGCTCTCCTCAGTCTGGGGCGTGCCCAGGAACATGACGTCCCCACCGGGCTTGAGAATGGCCTGGAACTCACCGACAGCAGCCAGCAGCTTTTCCCGCATGCCAACAGTCCAGCTGGTGTTAGGGGTCTCTACGTCATCAGGAAGGATCAGGTCAGCACGGCTACCGGTGAGCTGACCAAAGATGCCAACTGACTTCAACGACGGTGACTGATCAGGAAAAGCAGGCCGTACATCAAACCGGTTACTGGCTGCCCGTTGTTCATCACGGTCTGGTTCCAAGCACTGCAGCAGGGGCATCTCCCGGATCAGGCGGATGCAGAACATGGCGAAGTCATCAGCCCGTGTCTTGGAGGCCGACACCACCATGATTTTTTTCTGTGGGTCGTTGCGCAGTAGCCATAGGGCATAGGCCGCGGCCATCCATGACTTACCCACACCTCGGAAGGCTTGGATCACCCGACGACTGGGGCCCTCTTGCATGTACCCAGCAATGTCCAACTGGATGGGTGTGGGATCTGGTAGCTGCAGATGCCGCCACACCACCACCAGGAAGTACCGAAAGTCGCTGCTGAAAGGCTCCGGTAGTGGTTGCCAGTTGATCTTGGTGGCCATCAAGCCGATTTACGACGTGGTGCCATGTGCACCACCTTGTCCAAATCAGGCAGGGACGACACCAGGTCACCAAATGGCGTGCCCTCTACTGGCTGCGCACTGATCTGGTTGTCCTTCAGGAACTGCCGCAGGACATTCAACTCACTGCCCGTGATGGTGCCCTCATCCAGCTTGTCCTTTAGGTGCATTGCCAAGCCTGCATGCAGGTCAGCTAGCTGCTCGTTGATGTCCTTGCGGGCCATAGGGGCCTCCTGCTGTCTCCTTTGGGTTTGTGGAGAGGAGAGCGGCAACCCTCCTCCCTGTTCAGCAGTGCCCACCACAGGCACCCCATCACCCTAACCCCATCACCCCCTTACCTGCCAACTGGGGACGAGAACACATGTACTGCGCAATAATGAATAGGGGGAAATAGGGGCAATAGGGGAAGGGGGGGTAAGGGGGGGAAGGGGTAACCATAGTTAACTATGGTTCACCATGGTTATAGGTGCAGCTCTGCTGCACCGGCTGGATCTACTCCCGTAGGGCTCTAACCCCTTTGAACTATAGATACAAGGTGTATTAAGTATTAGGTCCTTAGTACTCCCTAATATCTAATACATAGTTCACTTAGGTACACCTAAGTACCCTATACAACCTAAGTTGTACTTAGTTAAACCCTGTTAAACGCTTGGTCGTCCTTGGTAACCCAGGCTTGCTTTTTTGCTCCGAAAATGTGAGGGGCTTACGCGTACACCCCTGGCCGCAATCACCCCCCGTAGGGGCCCTGCCGGCAATTTGTGACAGGGGCTGGGGGGGTGCATTGCAACAACAGCCGCAACAGCAGGCCCTAACCCATTGGCACAACTGGGATCCCAGGGGACTACATATCCCAAGGCAGGCAGGGGGGCGTCCGCAGACTGCAGCAGGGCAGCAGTTGGTGGCCTGCGTGTTGCTTGTTTGCCGCCCCACACCAGGCAACACCAGGCAACACCAGAGAGCACCACAGAGCACCAGGGCAACAGCAGGTCCGAAACGATGCGCCCCTAGCGGTAGGGGCTAGGATGGGGGAACAGCAGACGGCCACGTGCTGACTGCTGCCCACCACACGCACCTAGACACATGGCAACCGGCACCTTTGCGATCTACTCCCGGCACTGGGGCGAGGTCAGCGTGCACTACAGCCACCTGACCGAACAACAGGCCGAGGACGAGGTCGACAGGCTCAACGCTCACTTGCGCGACATGGGTCGCGTCCAGTGCTTCTGGGCCGAGCAGCACCACCCCGAGGCGGTGTTCGTTATCGGCTGACCCTCTCCCAGGGCCCTACGGGGCCCTCTGAGGGGCTCACCCTCACACCCACCACACCGCACACCATGGACACCTACAAAATCATTCGTTGCTACGCACCACACCTGCAGAGGGTTGACCGCATCGTTAAGCGTGGTTTGACCTTGGAACAGGCGCAGGAGCACTGCAAAGACCCCAACACCCGCAAGGAAGGGGAGTGGTTTGATTGCTACGACAAGGCCTGACCCATGCGCTACCTACCCGCAGCGTTCGCCCTGGTCGCCTCAACGGTGGCTTGGGCGGTCATCCTCCAGGACCTAGCAAGCCCCAGGTACACCCTGCCCGACCGTCGCACCATGACGGTCTACCCGGGCCCCTGATCCCATCACTGAGGCCCCTGTGGGCCTCTCTGCTGGGTTCTCCAGCACCACCCACCACACAACACAATGGACCTACAAAACGTCTCCCGGGTGCAGTTCCCGGGCAGCTCCGTGCAGTTCCTGCGCACCACCATCGGACACACCGGCTGGTGTGCCATGGCCTACGAGCAAGGCCTGCCCGTTGCAAGCCGAACCATCACAGAGGAGCAGGTGTTGCACTACATGCAAACCCGAGACCATCACACCCTGTAACGACCACCACGGGCCCTAGCAATGGGGCCCATTAACCACCCACCACAGAACACACCATGACAAGCACACCAACACGCCAGCCAGGCCGCATGGTTTGGCAGGTGTTCCGCAAGTTCACTGACGAAAATTTTCCGGCCTACATCAGGCGGCAAAACCTTGGCTGCTATTTCAGCAGACGGGATTGCGAGCACGCCATTGAGCAATACCAGAACCGTTACCCTAACTCATTTGTGGATGGGGAGGTTCACTACTACTGATTCACCACGGGCCCCAGCAATGGGGCCCACTACCCACCACACAGCACCATGAAACTCACAGAAACCCAGGCCAAGGTTCTGCAGCTGGTGAGCAACGCAGAAATGCGCGGCAGATCCCAGATGCTGAGCCTGCTGCTGGCCGAAGGCGTCCGCTTTTACTTTTTCGATCGTGAACCCTCTTTGCCCGGCACTGAGCTGAACGTTGAAGAAGCGGTCAAGCAGCTAGAGGCCGAGGCAATGGCAGCCACTCAGGCTGACTAGCCCACCACCACGGGCCCCAGCAATGGGGCCCACTACCCACCCACCACCCATGGCAGACCTATCAGACCTGGCGCAACTATCCGTGCGCCTGCACCAGCTACATGAGGCCCATGATCGACTGACCCGGCAGCTCGGCAAAGACGGCGCCAGCCGTCAGCTGCTGCAGATCAACGGGCAGATCGGGGCGATCCGTGCCGACATCCGCCAGTGCCAACGGACGTATCAACGTCTGGCCGCGCAGCTGTCGGAACAGGATTGCAACAAACCGTGAACAGCAGCGGTCTATGGGCAGGTAAGGCGGCATGCTCTGCCGGATCCGCCACGCACCTTGCAGCAACCGCACCGCCTTCTTCTTGAGGCATCTCTTCGTCTGTTTGCTGACGGCCACTGCTGTCTGGCCGCCGACATCCGGCAGCTAGCCAAGCGGTGGACACCAGAGGAGGACCGGGAGTTGTGTGGCCGCGCACGCACCGTGTATGAGGACCTTGATGAGCAAGAGCATTTCTGATTTGTGCGCATGGGCCATTGTCGTTTGGTCCCTGGGTGCACTAGCCAATCAACTCAGCCCCAACATCCCGCAACTTCAACAGCCCAATGAAAACCGAACTCACTGACACGCAACTGATCCAGCTCTATCGGGATTGGTGGCAGGACAGCTACTCCGTGGTGCCTAACGCACAGAACGCAACCATTGCCGCGGCCTTTGCACGCCATGTGTTGGCCACGTACCAGGACAAAGCAGATGACTGATCCACATGCAGTCACACCACCACTTGAACTGGTGAAGGAATGGTGGCGGGATGCCCAGGCATCAAGCGACCCAGAGCTTGTCTACTGGATCAACGACGTAGCAACCCGTGCTGCACGCTGGGGTGCCAGACAGATGGAGAGCAAGCCCGATGGTTGACTTCTCTGATCTGCCGCTGTTTAACCTGGCAGTGGCACGCAGCGCACGAGACACCGGTATCCAGCTGGTGTTGGAACGTGCGGGCAACGTATTTGTTGACCGCGCCTGCGTACTGGTTGAGTCGTTGCATGCAGGTGAGACGTTGCTGGCTGAGCAATGGCGCAAGACCTGCGTTGAGCACGGCGTGCAGCCGCACCATCCCAATGCATGGGGCGGTCTGACTCGTGCCTTGGTCAGCCGGGGCATTATCTGCCCGACTGGTCAGTTCAGCCAAGCCACAGCTACTAAAAACCATGGACATCGCTATGAACTTTGGCATGTACGGCACACCACTGCCCACAACACCGTCGATGAGTGACACGCACGCCATGGCAGTGCTGCGTAACGAGCTGCTGAATGCCATGTACCACGCATTTCCCAGCTCGCTTGACCGCGCTGCGCTGATGGACAAGTGCAGAACTAGGTTCCTGACAAGGGATCAGGCCTGGTTTGTTGATGCTGTCAACGAACAGCTGGGCATCTTGCAACACGCAAACCTGGTGCGTACTGCAGCAGGTGGCTTCACGGTCACTGAACGTGGCAGGCAGGACAGGCAGCAGGCAGCACGTTTCTTTAATCAACCACCAAAGGACGCTGCATGAACAGCATCACGGAGTTGTTGACTGAACGCGGCAAGCGATACGGGGAGTTCTTCGCCCACGCAGAGGTAACGATGCAGCTGAAGAACGTGATCCGTAGCTTCTGTGCCGACAGGGATCGCAGGTTGAAGTGCGATCAAGAGGAGGCGTTGGACATGATCTGCCACAAAATTGGACGGATCCTGAACGGCGACCCGAATTACGTGGACAGCTGGGACGACATCGCCGGTTACGCCACGCTTGTTGCTGACCGCTTACGGCGCAATGCAAACCCCTTCTGATTCGTTGTGCACCAAGCTGATGAAGGCTTACTGGGAAGACCAGCATGCCTTGATCGACGGTCACCCTCGCATGGCTGCTGTCATGCAAGAGATGGCCGCCGTGATCAGGACCTGGGCACCTGACAAAGAACAAGCACGCATCTGTTACTTGGCCATCAACGAGGTGGCCGACCGCCTAGTGCGTGAATCCAACCACACCCATTGACCTATGACCTACCAACCGGAATGGCGCCAAGAGGACGAGGCTCGCATAGATCGCCTTGAGCGCCTGTATTTCCTTGACGGACGCAAGCACCTGCCTAATGGACACCCACTCAAGGGCACCTACACAGGGCTGCACGCCAAGTACCAGGACAGGGGATGGTAAAGCCCACCAAAGAGATCCTGCCCGCTATTGAGCAGGCAAAGGAAGAGGCCCTGCCTCTCCTGGGTGAAGGCATCAGCAGGACGTCGGAGCACGGAGCAAAGTTCTGGTCTGTCGACGTTATGTTCCCGGGCAACCGGGTGATGCGCACCACAATCCTGGCAAAAAACAAAAGCCAGGCTCTCCAATTTTCCAAAAACCGTTACCCCAATGCAACCCACTTCAAGTCCAATGGACGAGTTACCCGCTGAGAATGTCTACCTGCTGGCAGATGTAAAACCCTGCAAGCAAGATGCCAACGAAAAAGGCCTTTTGTTGTACTACAGCCGATCTGTTGGATGGCATGTTGCTTATTACGCAAATTCGCACATGCCTGACGTGACCCACTGGACTTACCTGCCGGAGCGCCCGCCAATAAAGGAAACTCTGGAGGAAAGGTTAGATCAATCGTTTGACAGATGGGTCAACCGGATGTTTCCCAGGGTTGAGCCTGCAACCAGGGCGTTACTGCGCCTGGGCTACGAAGCTGGTTACCAAGCTTACGAATAAGTTGTACATACGTTGTACAACTTTTCTGTCCCCAAATCCCTTTGTCAACCAGTTATTTTATGGGCACAATATTGCCGTACACGGTAAATGTGTACGGCAAGGCACAAGGTTATTTGTTGACTAAAAAACTTAAAAACACAAAGAAAGGAGTAATTGCAATGTCAGGCAAAAGGGACGGCATCCGTCAGCGCGGCAACAGCTGGTTGGTGGATGTCCAAGTCAACGGCACGCGGCGCACAGCCACCTGCCACACCTACGACGAGGCACGGATTAAGCGGCTTCAGCTCGAAGCCGATATGCGCAGCGGGGTAGCAAACCAACAACAAGCTGACCCTGCCTGCTGGACTTTGCGCATGGCATTGAACACTTCAATGGCAGTGCGCTGGACCAACAGCAAAAACGAAACTAAGGCCAAAGCTACGGCTGAGGAGGCGCTTGAGTTCTTTGGCGATGACCGTGGGCTTGACACGATCAAGACCGCTGACGTCGACCAGTACGTGGCGCACCTCAAGAACAAGGCAAAGAACGGACCAGCCACCATCAACCGCAAGCTGGCTTCGCTGTCTGCCCTGTTCACCGACGCAATAGAACGGGAGGGGTGCACCAGGCGCCCTCGCATCATTCGCCAGCCCGAGCCAACGCACCGCATCCGCTACTTGGCAGTTGACGAGGAAATGATGGTGCTGTCTTTGCTGCAGCAGTGGCAGCAACCCACCATCAGGGAAACAGTCATCACCCTGGTGGACACCGGCATGCGGGTTGGTGAGCTGCTCAAGCTGGCAGTGCGGGATGTTGATTTGAATGAAAACATCATCAGCATCTGGCAGAACAAGGGCGACCTGCCCCGTTCTGTTCCTATGACTGACCGTGTTCGGCAGATCATTGAGGCACGCTGCGAACGCAGCCGTGGCTTGGTGTTCTTTGACCTGAACCGAGAGGTGCTGCGGTACTACTGGGATCGCGTGCGTTCAGCGATGGACCTAGACGACGACGATCAGTTTGTGCCGCACGCCTTACGTCACACCTGTGCAACCAGGCTGGTGCAGGCAGGCGTCAGCCTGTTTGTGGTGCAAAAGCTGCTGGGCCACAGCGCCATCACCGTCACCCAAAAGTACGCACACCTTGCGCAATCCAACCTGCGGGAAGCCATTGACGTACTACAAGGAAAAGTGATCCCCGCCTCGCAACCTGTTGCGGGGCTTCGCAACATTGTTGCGGAGCTGGATGCAAGCAAAGGGCATGCCACGTCTGTAAATGCTTGATTTGTTTAGTGCCGAGGGCGGGGGTCAAACTCGCATGGCAGATGCCAAGGGACGAGCAGTCGGTTTTGATCCCTGCTCTCGGTGCTGAACGTAACTCCATGAAACACAAAGACAATGGATGCGTTTCAGCACCAAGTTTTTCAGTCCCAGCCACCCATTTGTTGCAGAACTGACGCCGATCAACTGGCCCTTGAAGCTGAGATGTTTCAGCTGGGGGCTGACCGGCAGGAGCTGATCACCAACATGCGGCGTGCTGCCCGCATGGAGTCCCTTTCCAAGTACGGCGAGGTGCTCACGGTTGTAGGCATCGACAAGGTGGTAGGGGTCTTGGCCCACCACCGACGGCAACTAGAGCGAGGCAAGGCAGGTCGCACCTACGCCTACCTCAACCCCTTGCGGCAGATCACCCCCAAGCGGGCAGCCGCAGTAGGCGTGCGGGTGGTGCTGGATCAGATCACCCACACCACCAAGCTGCATGCTTTGGCCTACCACCTGGCCGACATGCTGTGGATGGAGACCATGCTGGCCCGGGCTACCACCTGGGAGCGCAAAAACCACAGCCGGGTGCGTGGTCGTTTCAACTGCAAGCAGGCGGATGTACGCCGCATGCAAAACACCGAGGCATGGACACCGCAGGAGCGCCTGTCGGTAGGCGTGTTCCTGATCCAGCTGGTGGCCCAACACACTGGCCTTATCGAAGTGTTTCTGGATGCAGCAGCTGGCCGCAAGACCCGCTGTGTCCGGGCCACCCCGGCCTGCATGGACTGGATACGGCAGGCAGAGGAGAAACAAAAGGAGCTGTGCCCCTTTTCGTTGCCCATGGTGGTGCCACCTCGGGATTGGCTGAACCCCTACGAGGGCGGCTACTTCACTGATGTGCCCTTTAACACCCTGCTGAAGAGCGGCAACGAGGACGCCGCGGCCCACTGCACAGGCAACGAGGCCTTTGTCGTAGCTGCCAACCACCAGCAGACCGTCGCCTACAAGATCAACGGGTGGATGTTGGATCAGGTGCAGCATGCCTGGGACAAGAGCCTGGACATTGGCTGCCTGATGCCACGGGAGGGATACCAGATCCCGCCTTACCCCAAGCACCTGCCAGAGGACCACCCCGACGTCACGGCGTGGCGGTTTAACGCCCGGCAGATCCACGAGCAGAACGACCGCAGCCGTAACCGCCGCATTGTCACGGCCAAGCAGCTGTGGATTGCACGGCGGTTTCGCAACGAGCCAGCCATGTACTTCCCTATGCAGCTGGACTTCAGGGGCAGGTACTACTACAGGCCACCGTTTATCAACCCCCAAGGCAACGACGTGGCTCGCAGCCTGTTGTTATTTGCCAACGGCAGGCCTATCGAAAACGAAGCCCAGGCCGACTGGCTACGGGTGCATGGGGCCAACGCCTTTGGGCATAGCAAGCTGACCTGGCAAGCCCGGCTGGACTGGGTGCATCAGCACCGCCAGCAGATTGAAAGCACAGGCCGTGACCCCTGGGCCATGGCTGACTGGTGGACTAAGGCATCAGACCCGTGGCAGTTCCTTGCCTTTTGCCGGGAGTACCAGCAGTTTCAAGCCCATGGCCTGGGCTACGTCGGACACCTGCCGGTGGTACTGGACTGCACCTGCTCTGGCATACAGCACTACGCCGCCCTGCTACGCAGCGATGCAATGGCGCCGATGGTCAACCTGATGCCCAGCGATGCACCGCAAGACATCTACACCGCTGTGCTGGCACGAGTGCTGGAGATCCTCCGCAACGACGCTGCAGCTGGTGACTTGCATGCACAGAGCTGGCTGCAGCTACAGCCTGACCGCACGCTGGCCAAGCCCATCGTGATGACCTTGCCCTACTCGGCTACCAGGCAAGCGGTGTTCCACTTCTGCCAGGCCTGGTCCCTTGAGCGAACCCTTGAGCTGTACGGCAGCGACGGTTGGCGGTTCAAAAAAGGTGCCATTGCAGCCATGCACTACATGGCCACGATCCTGTACCGGGAAACCAGCCACCTGATTGCTCCTGCCAAGGAGGCCATGACTTGGCTAAAGCGCCTGGGCAAGATGGCCGGTGACGCCAACATCGACCTGCACTGGACGTCGCCATCTGGGCTGCGTGTCGGCCACCGCTACATGGACTACACCGGCACACGCATCAGGCTGTACCACCTGAGTTCTGTGCCAATGGACTTGCTCACGCACCATATCCCAAAGGGGTTGAACCCCAAGCGGATGGGCAACGGGCTAAGTCCCAACGTGATTCACTCTTTAGACGCTAGCCACATGGCGTTTGCCACCATCGACGCCTTTGCACACGGCGTCCGCAACCTGGGAGGTATCCATGACTGTTTCGCAACGAGCCCCGCCGAGATGGACACTGTGCGCAACTGTGTCCGCAACTCCTTTGCTGACCTGTACAGCAAGGATTGGTTCACCCTGATCACAGATGAACTTCTGCATCAGCTGCCAACCGCGCTAAAACAGAAACTGCCAGCACGCCCCAAGCTGGGCGAGCTGGACGTCAACCACGTCCGCAACGCCAACTACTTCATCACATGAGCAACTTTAATCTCATCGACAAAATTCGCATTACAACTCCGGTTTGCAAGTTCCAATACCCAAAGCTCATTGAACCTGAAACCAAGTTCAACCCTGAAGGCGCGTACAAAATCACTGGCTTGATTGACGCACCTGATGCTGACGCTTTGGCCACCCAGCTGGACGAGCTACTGGTACGCCACAAGGAATCGTTGAAGGCGCAGGCTCCAACGCAGAAGTTCAAGCTGGCTGACCTGCCCTATGGGTACGAAGACTTTGACGGCAAGCCCTACTTCGTAGTCAAGTCAAAGATGAAAGCCAAGGGCATTGACCGTGACGGTCGCGCTTGGTCTGCAGCGCCTGCGCTGTTTGACGCCAAGGGTGGTGGCATCAGGGACCGCGACAGCCTTAAGAGCATGTGGTCTGGCACCTTGGGCCGCATCTCCTTTGACGCCTGCCCGTTTTACCAATCAGCTATCGGCGCTGGCATCACGCTAAGACTGCGAGCGGTTCAAATCATTGACCTCGTGGAGGGTGGCGGCAGTGCCGAGAGCTTCGGGTTTGCAGAGCAAAGTGGCTGGACCCCAACGGCGGCGGGCGAAAAAGTCCCCTGGGATTCAGCCACCAGCATCCCCGCAGACGAGGCGGACTTCTAAGTACCGCAGCAAATTTGAAGCAGCTGTAGCTGCATCACTCAACAAGCGGGGCCTGCAGTTCAACTACGAAAAGCAGGCCCTGCCGTACCGGATTGAAGCCACCTACACCCCGGACTTCTGCTTGCCAAATGGGGTAGTGGTCGAAACCAAAGGGCATTTTCCCAACGAGGATCGTCGCAAGATGCTTGCCGTCAAGGCGCAGTACCCGGAGCTGGACATCCGCTTGTGTTTTCAAAACTCAAACGTGAAATTGTCTCGTGCTCCCCGGGCGCTGACTTACTGGCAATGGGCAGAGCGGCATGGCTTTCTCTGGTGCGAAGGCCACATACCCACCACCTGGTACAGCCATGCCGTCCAAGTTCCTAAAACATGAGCCTTGCCCGCAGTGCAACAGCAAAGACAACTTTGCTCGGTACGACGACGGTCATGGCCATTGCTTTGGCTGCGGCTACCAGGAGCAACCACGCAAAGACCAGCCACCACCACGCATCAAGCCAATGGCGCCACCGCCAACACCACTGCTTGAGTTTTTAACGCACCGGCCCCTTGAAAAACGGGGCCTAAGCCTTGAGACCTGCAAGCTGTTCAACTACGGCTACTCGCAGTACCAAGGCACCACCGTCCAGGTAGCTGAGTACCGCAACCACAAGGGTGGCGTAGCTGCGCAACACCTGCGCTACCCCGACAAGAAGTTCAGGTGGCTGGGTGACTGCAGCAACATGCAGCTGTGGGGCCAGCACTTGTGGCGCCAGGGGCACGGCGGTGGCAGCAGTTTATTTGTCACCGTCACCGAGGGCGAGATCGACTGCATGTCGGTCAGCCAATGCCAAGGCAACAAGTACCCGGTGGTATCCCTGCCCAACGGTGCGCAGTCAGCTAAGAAGTACCTGGCTGCTAATGCTGCATGGCTGTCGCAGTTCAGCCGCATTGTCCTGTGTTTTGACAACGACGAGCCGGGCCGCCAGGCCGCAGAGGATGCACTGACCGTGTTGCCCCTTGGCAAGGTGGCGATTTGCCATCTGCCCAGGAAGGACGCCAATGAGATGTTGCAGGCAGGCGAAGGAGACAAGCTCCGCGACCTGCTGTGGAAGGCCACACCGTCTAGGCCTGATGGCATCGTCAACGCCAACGAGCTGTGGGAGGAGCTGATCCGCCCAGGCAGTGCAGCGGTGTGCAACTACCCCTGGCCCCAGCTGGACCGCATGTGCCACGGGTTTCGCAAGGGCGAGATGGTGACGCTGACTGCTGGATCTGGGATTGGCAAGTCGTCCATCTGCAGGCACATCGCCCATCACTTCCTGCGCAGCGGCATGAAAGTGGGGTACATCGCCCTTGAGGAGTCGATCCAACGCACGATGCAGGGCATTGTCGGCATTGAGCTGAGCAAGCCAATCCACATTGACCCGTCCCTTGCTACTGAAGAGGAGGTCCGCAATGGTTTTGACCGGGTGTTTGGCACAGGCCGCTGTTTTCTGTACGACCACTTCGGGTCTATGGACCCAGACCACCTGATTAATAAGATTCGTTACTTAGCTGACGGTGAGGGTGCCGACATGGTGGTGCTTGACCACCTCACCATTGTGATCAGTGGGCTCACTGACCTTGATGAACGCCGTGCCATTGACGTGACCTGCACCAAGCTGCGTCAACTGGTAGAGCAGACCGGCGTTGGGTTGATCCTGGTGTCCCACCTCAAGCGCCCGGAAGGCCGCGGCCATGAAGAGGGTGCGCAAACCTCCCTGTCTCAGCTACGGGGCAGCCACGCCATAGCCCAGCTCAGTGACCTAGTAGTAGGCGCTGAAAGGAACCAGCAGGGCGATGCAGCAGAGCGCAACGAGCTGCAGTTGCGTGTACTTAAAAACCGATTCAGCGGTCAGACCGGCTTGGTTGACAAGCTGTTGTACGACCAGGACACCGGTCGCCTCATTGTTCCCATGTCTGCTTACTTCGGCACATGATCTGCCCTGAGTGCTCATCTCTAGTTCATCGCACGGTGTTCACCCGGCAGGTTGAAGCCGACAAGGTGATGCGTCGCAAGAAGTGCAAGGCATGTGGCCATGGCTGGTACACGGTGGAAGTGATCCTTCCGCCTGACGCCGTGGTGCACTGCCGTGCGCCTAATGGCATGCGCAGCCTGCGCCTAGCCAAAGACTACCGCAACATTCTTTTCCAATGACTCTTCTTGTTGATGCTGACTGGCTAGTCCATTCCGCGTGTTCAGCGTGCGAGTGCGACACCCGTTGGGACGAATGGATTAACACCCTGCACCTTGAGCAGGCTGACGTAAAGGATTACATCACGATGAAGTTGGCCTACTGGCGCGACGTCACCAAGGACAACGACGTCGTGATGTGCTTTTCCGATTACCCGACGTTTCGCCATGAGATGAACGACGAGTACAAGGCCAACCGCATTGGCAAACGCAAGCCCCTGGGCATGCGTGACATACGCCACTGGACCCAAGACAACTACGAAAGCAAGACCATGCGGGGCCTGGAGGCTGACGACCTGCTGGGTCTGTTTGCAACAGGTGCCACGTACAAGAACCCGATCATCGTGTCTATCGACAAAGACATGCGCACAGTCCCCTGCGAACTGCTAGCTAAAGACGAGGTGGAGACTGTGACCAAAACACAAGCTGACCGTGCGTGGATGTTGCAGGTGTTGACTGGTGACTCGTCAGACAACTACTCCGGCCTTAAGGGGGTAGGCCCAGTCAGTGCAGCCAAGATCTTGGGTGACACCGACAGCTTGCCTGAGATGTGGGGCAAGGTGGTGGCCGCCTACCGCAAAGCAGGCCTTACGTTTCAAGATGCATTGTTCAACGCACGTATGGCCAGAATCCTGCGGTACGGCGACTATGACTTCAGCTCTGGCACTGTTCAACTGTGGGAACCGGACCGCGACCCTGCAATGAAAACCAATGAATGACGACCTCTTTCCGCCAATCGACGAGACCTTGGTGAATAAATTGGAAGAGCTGTACCCTGAAAAATGCCCAGAGATCACGGCATCAGACAGAGAAATTTGGTTGTATGCCGGGTCACGCATGGTGGTTCGTATGCTGCGGGCCGTCTATCTTGAACAACAAACCGAGGACTGATCCATGTGCGGTGCTGGTAGGGCGGCTAGAAAAGCTGCTAAAAAAAATCAGGCGATGATGGAGCAGCAGAATAAAGACATGATGGCTGCTGCTGAAAAGCAAGCTGCAGCCCAGCAAGCTGCCATGGCCCAAATGATGGCTGACCAACGCGCTGCTCAGGACGCAGCTCGTGCAACCTACGAAAAACAATTTGCAGACCAGCAGGCGGCGTCAGCGGCAGCCATGCAGCAGCAGCAGGAAGCTGCTGCTAGACAGCAAGCTGAGTTTCGTGCTGCACAGGCAGCTTCTGCTGCTGAGCAAAAGGCAGAGATGGAGCGTACTCGGGCTGAAGCTGCCGCTCGCGCTGCAGAGCAAAAGCGAATTGCTGAAGCGCCTCCTGCCCCTGCTCCTAACCCCAGTGCCACTGACGTCAAGCCTTCTCTTGAGATTGCACCGACCTTGCGTGCCATGGGCCGTGGCCGCCGTAAATACCGCACTGGGGTAGGCATGGCTGGTGGCGGTGGCACCTCTCTGTCCATCCCCGGCATTTGATAGTCAGTGGAACTAAACCTCACCGCTAACGTCGACCGGCAAGCCAAGCCCTACAACGAGGAGGGCAGTTACGGCAAGGCGGCTTCTAAGTACGGCCAGCTGTCGTCAGACCGCAATGCCTTTCTGCAGCGGGCCAGGGACGCAAGCAAAGTCACCATCCCAGGTTTGATTCCTGAGGCTGGTGCCAGTGAGAAAGGTGCTTTGCGCACCCCGTACCAATCCCTTGGTGCCCGCGGGGTGAACTACCTGGCCAGCAAACTGCTGATCACACTGTTCCCGCCCAACAGCTCCTTCTTTAAGTTGGAGGTTGACGACCTGGCCCTGCGGGTCACTGAGCAAGGGCCTGAGGTTAAGTCCGAACTCGATGCTGCCTTGGTCAAGGTTGAGCACGCGGTGATGTCGGTGCTTGAGACTGCCAACGGCAGGGCTTCAATGCACGAGGCCTTTAAGCACCTGCTGGTGGGCGGCAACGTGCTGCTGTACGTGGATGTTGACGGCATCAAAGTCATCCACTTCAACCGCTACTGCGTGGTGCGTGACCCCATGGGCACTGTGGCCAAAATTTTGGTGGAAGAGGAGGTCTATCCCGAGGCTCTGCCCAAGGACTTTTACGAGCAGCTGTCCTCTGAAAACGAATACGACTACCAGGCCAGGCCAGAACACAAATCCATCAAGCTCTACACCTGCGTCGAGTTTGTGCACGGCAAGTGCCATTGGTATCAGGAAGCCATGGGGCAGGAAATCCCTGGCACCCATGGCCAGTGCGACGCGGAGGTATCGCCTTGGATCCCCCTGCGTTGGGGGCGGATTGATGGCGAAGAATATGGTCGCGGTTATGTTGAGGAATATTACGGCGACCTGACTGCACTTGAGGGCCTGTATCGGGCCATGCTTGAGGGGTCTGCCGCTGCTGCCAAGATTCTGTTCTTGGTCAATCCCAACGGCACAACCAGGCCACGCACCCTGCAGAACGCGCCAAACGGGGCCATCGTTCAAGGCAACGCCAATGACGTCACGGTGATTCAGTCCCAAAAGGGGCAGGACTTCAACATCGTGATGCAGATGATTCAGCGGATCGAGGAGCGCCTGCAGTTTGCCTTCTTGTTGAACACTGCCATTCAACGTCCAGGCGAACGGGTGACTGCGGAAGAAATCCGCTTTATGTCACAGGAGCTGGACGCTGGTATCTCTGGCCTGTACTCCATTCTGACGCAAGAGCTGCAGCTGCCTTTGGTGCGCAGGCTTATGCACCTGATGCGCAAGCAGCGCAAGTTGGCGCCCTTCCCCAAGGTCAACGGCAAGTCTGTCGTTAGCCCCAAGCCGGTCACCGGTCTAGAGGCCATTGGCCGCGGCGACGACCGCAACAAGCTGGTCGACTTCCTGACCATTGTGCAGCAAGCCCTTGGTGCAGAAGCCATGGCCCGCTACATCAACGTGTCAGAAGCCCTGATGCGCCTGGCTGCATCTGAATCCATCGACACCACCAACCTGGTCAAGACTGCTGATGAGCTAGCGGCTGAAGAGGAAGCAGCTATGCAAGCAATGCAACAACAGCAACAACAAGAAACGCTGCAGGCTGGTATTAAGTCGCCAGCCCTAGCCAAACTGGCTGATGGATACGTCCAACAACAACTTGCTGAAGGAGGAGCAGTTGATGCTCCACTAAACCGCCCTGAAGCACAACAGCCACCAGTCTGATCAAACCCTCTGGAGTTTCACATGGTCCGCAACACGCAAAAGACAAAGGCCCCTGAGCCGTCGCCCCCAGCACTTTCTGTCAAGGTCAACGGGACAGACCTGCCAGCTCAGCAGGAAGGCCAGCCAGCGACCCTAGGAGGACCGTCTGAGGTGCCACCGCATCCACCGACTGAAATTATTCAGATCCCAGAAATCCCTGACGTGCCCCGGGAACCTTTCCCGTTTTCGGAGGTGTCTGTGGACAAAAACGGAATTATCCAAATCAAGTGAGGACCTATGCCTGAACCATTAGTCATTAAGCAAGAGCCAACTGGCTCGATGGCACCTGACGCCATTGAGCTGACAGGCGAAGAAAACATTGAACTCAAGGGACCAGACGGCCAGCTATTGGCTGGTAAGTACAAGTCGGTCCAAGATCTTGAAAAGGCCTACAAGGAGCTGCAAACCAAGCTGGGCCAAGGGGCCAAGCCAACGCCTGCTAGCGCAGAAGCTGATGAAGATGATGAGTCCGAGGCTGAGGAGGCCGACGACGAAGCGGCAGAACCTGCTGGCAACGCCAAGGAAATCTACGGGGACTTCATTGGCTCTCGCTTGGAGGAGGCCAACATTGACTTCTCGTCGATGGCTGATCGTTGGACGCAAAGCGGCAAACTTGATGATGGGGACTATGGCCAGCTTGAAGAGGCAGGCTTTACCCGGGACATGGTGGATGCCTACCTGGCTGGCCTTAATTACAAGGCCGCACAGGACAGCCAGCTAACCGTCAAAGAGATTACTGCGATCAAGCAGGAGTACGGGGGTGATGCCCAGTACAGCGCCATGATCCAGTGGGCTGCTGACAACCTGTCCAAGGACGAGCAAGACGCCTTTAACCAGGTGGTCAACACTCAGTCCCTAGGCGTAGCAAAACTGGCTATTGCTGGCCTGCATGCCAGGTACACAGCAGCTGAAGGCCGTGAGCCTCGGCTGATTGGCGGCAAGGCGTCTAAGTCAAGCGGAGACAAGTTTGAATCCACTGCCCAGTTGGTTCAGGCGATGTCTGACCCTCGCTACAAGAACGACCCAGCGTTCCGCGCCAAGGTGCAAGACAAGCTCAGTCGGTCTTCAATTATGTGATTAGGCTTGCTTCGCGGCTGCCTGCCCCGGTCCCAAAGTCCGGGGCTTTTTTATTGCGCAAAAGAGTGCTTACACTTAGATGACCTAGACCTTCTCACAGAAGCGACGGCCCTCTGCGGAGGACACCCCCAGTGGAAGGAGGCGAGGTCGGGGTAACAACCCAACTTCTCTAGGAGTACAGCAATGGCTGCCCCTAATTTTGACCCCTCCCGGCTAGGCGTAATTAACGCCGGCGCCTCTGGTTTTGATGACCTTTTCCTGAAGGTCTTTGCCGGTGAGGTTTTGACTGCCTTCCGCAAGGCGACCATCTTTGAAGGCCTGCACACTGTCCGCACTATTTCGTCGGGCAAATCGGCGCAGTTCCCCATCATTGGCCTTGCTTCTACCGGGTATCACACCCCCGGCACGATGCTGACCGGTTCGTCGATTAAGCACGCCGAAGCTGTCATCAACATTGATGACAAGCTGGTGAGCCAAGTGTTTCTGGCTGACATTGACGAAGCCAAGAACCACTACGACGTGCGCTCGCAATATTCGGTCGAGATGGGCAACGCACTTGCCTATCGCTTTGACCAGAACGTTGCTGCGATGATTGCCAAGGCAGCTCGTACCGCCACTAACTTCAACACCGATCTGCCTGGTGGCACGCAGATCAACATCGTGCAGGCTGGCGGCAAGGCCGCCATCACTGGTGCTCAACTGGCTACTGCGCTGTTCTCTGCAGCGCAGAAGATGGACGAGAACAGCCTGCCTGAGGATGATCGCTACTGCGTGCTTGCCCCAGCTCAGTACTACAAGCTGGTGCAAACCACCGATGTGATCAACCGCGACTGGGGCGGCCAAGGCGCTTACGCCGACGGCACCGTTCTTAAGGTTGCTGGCATCACAGTGCTGAAGTCCAACCACCTGCCCACCACCAACCGCTCTGCGGTGTCTGGTGAGAACAACACTTACAGCGCCAACTACACCAATAGCGTGGCCCTGGTGTTCAATAAGCAGGCCGTTGGTACGGTGAAGCTGATGGACCTCAAGATGGAACAGACCGGCTCTGACATCCATGCCCTGTGGCAAGGCACGTTCATGGTCGGCTCCATGGCTTGCGGCACCAACGTGCTGCGCCCTGACTGCGCCATCGAACTCACCTTCACCACCGCGTGAGGTGTTGGGGGCCTTCGGGCCCCCTTTCTTTTCTTTTTGCGCCTTAGGCCATGGCCCTTACCCGCACCACATACCTTGAGGCTGTAAACCTGGTGTTGCAGATGATGGGCGAGGCCCCGGTCAGCGGTTTGACTGGGCAATTTGGATTGTCACAGCAGGCAAGCGACGCTATTGCGACAGCTAGTCGCAAGGTGATGATGGAAGGCTGGTCCTTCAACACTGACTACCAGCGCACGCTGCAGCGAGACAGCGTTACCAATCAGATTGACGTCCCTGCTAGCGCATTGCGCGTTGAGATTAACCCCTTTGACTATTCCAGCCTTGACATTGTGCAGCGTGGCTCGAAGTTGTACGACCGCAAGAACAACACTTACGTTTTTACCCAAGACATAAAGGCTGATGTGTCGTTCGGCTTGGAGTGGGATGAGCTGCCTGAGCACGCCCGTCGGTTTATTGCTGTGACTGCTGGCCGCGAGCTGCAACAGTCCATTGTTGGTTCTAGTGAGCTAGATAAAATCAATTACGGCATGGAGCTTGAGGCCCGGTCAGCTTTTATGGAAGTAGAGACAACGACCTCAAGCCACAACATGCTGCAGGGGAACCCCAACATTGCAGGCCCCTACCTGAGCTACATCCCCTCGCAAGCCTTGCGTCGTTGAGCCATGCCCTTAGTCAGCAGCACCATCCCCAACCTGATCAATGGGGTAAGTCAGCAGCCTGCTGCTTTGCGTCTGGCATCACAGGCTGAAGCTGTCGTCAACTGCATGCCTAGCCCGGTAGAGGGCTTAAAAAAACGACCAGCTTTCAATCACCTTAAACAAATCTTTGCAGGCACTGCAGGCACTGGCCGCCCGTTCTTTACGGTGGTGGACCGCGACAGCGTTAATCGGTGGGGTGTGCTGCTACAAGACCAAGCCATCAAAGTATTTGACCTAGACGGAACGTTACGCACGGTTACAGCGCCCAATGGGTTGAGCTACCTGGATGTCACAGGAGAGCCCAGCAAGCAGTTTCGTGTGGCCTCTATTGCCGACTTCACCTTCATTGTCAACCGAGAGAAAGTTCCTGCGTTGCTGACTGGCGGTGGGGACAAAAGCCCTACTTGGGGCACAAAGTCGATGGTGTTTGTCAAAGCTGCCCAGTACAACGCCACGTACTCCGTGACGGTAGATGGCACCACCGTAAGCTTTACCACGCCTGCCGTCGGTAGCGGCCAGCCAACCACGCCTGCTATTGCAACTAGCCTGCGCAACAGCCTAGCGGCATCAGCCCTTGGAGGTTCATTTACCTTTACGGTAAACGACTACATTATCAACATTGAGAAAAACAACGGCGGCAGCTACACGCTTGCTGCCACTGATGGCTTTGACGGACAGTCAATCCGTGCCATTAAAGGTGTTGTCAGCGGCCTTAGCGACCTACCCACCATCGCCCAGCACGGTTTCATCGTCGAAGTGCAGGGCAACACGGCCACTGACTTTGACGATTGGTATCTAATTTTTGAAGCCAACAACGGCAGTGGCTTTGGTGCAGGGGTGTGGAAAGAGACCGTAGCTCCGGGCATCGACTACAAGCTGGATCCAGCGACCATGCCCCATGTGCTGATACGCAATGCCAACAACACCTACACCTTTAAGCAGTTTGATTGGTCAGCGCGTAAAGCTGGTGACACCACAAGCGCACCGAACCCCAGCTTTATAGGCGCAGCCATCAACAACGTGACGGTGTTCCGTAACCGCCTGGCTCTGCTGACCGACGAAAACGTGGTGATGTCGGCAGCGGATGAGTTTGAGCGGTTCTTCCCTGAAACCGTGCAGTCGGTCCTGGACTCAGACCCGATTGACCTTAGTTGTGGCGGCAACCAGGTCAACATCCTGCTGGCTGCGGTGCCATTTGCAAGCACGCTGCTGCTGTTCTCCCGGCACGGTCAGTTCCGTATGGACAGCGGTTCGTTGACCGTGCAACCGCTTACGCCCAAGAGCGCCAACATCACTGCGATGACGACTTTTGAGTTGTACGACGGTGTAGATCCGGTTGCCGCCGGTCGCACCATCTTTTTCCCAATACCCCGAGGGGAGTTCAGCGGCCTGCGGGAATACTTCTTGCCAGACACCACAAGCCCAGTACCTGCTTCAGATGAGGTGACGTCGGCAGTGCCGCGGTTCATCCCTATCGACATTGTTCAGATGACGGCCTCCGTGTCAGAGGAGTCTGTGGCTCTAGTGACCAAAAGCCATCCCACACGGATCTACTTCTACAAGTTCTTCTTTCAAGGCGACCAGAAACTGCAGAGCGCTTGGTCGTATTGGGAGGTGTCAGGCGCTAAGTCGATCATCGGCATCCAATTTGTCGACAGCGATTTGTACGCAGTGGTCGAGTACGCAGACGGCGTGTACTTGGAAAAAGTAATTGTCCGCCCAGAAAACGTAGATGCAGGCGCCACCTACGAGTTGCTGGTAGATCGCAAGGCGATTGAGACCACCTGCACGGTGACACTAACCAACCCAGCGGGTTTGGATGTGCAGTCAACCATTACGCTGCCTTACCCCCGCAACACCACAGCGCAGATGGTAGTGGTAGGGCGAGAGCATGCGGGCAACACCATTCAGCCAGGCGTGGTGATTTATCCCATCAGCCAAACCTCCAACTCCATTACGGTGCGAGGAAACCTGACAGCATCCAAATTCTTTGTCGGTGAGCTGTACGACATGCGGTATGAGTTTTCTACCCCGTATTTGAAGGAGCAACCGCAGGGTGGTGGGATTGCAGTGATTGGTGGTCCCAGGCTGCAAATGCGCAACTGGACGCTGATACACGACAAGAGCGGGCACTTTGAGGTATCGGTCACCCCGCGTGGTCGAGACACCAAAACGCATCCGTACAACGGTTTGATGGTTGGTGCTGGTGCCGTCCTGGGTCAAGTGCCGCAGGTTGTGGGCAAGTTCCGCGTGCCTGTGCTGGCGCAAAACATCGACACCAAGATCGAGATCAAAAGCAGCAGCCCACTGCCATGTCGAATCCAATCAGCAGAATGGGAGGGCAGCTACTACAGCCGGACGCAACGCCTGTGACCCTGATTGGCTACACCCGCATCACTAAGGCGTCAGACATCCCTGTGGTCGCCGCCAACATGCGCAAGGAGGACGTGGCTGAGGTACTGGCAGCAGAGGGCCATGGGCCCAAGGAGGCGCTGCTGTTCTGCTTTATGGCAGGCAAGCCCTGCATGACCATCTGCAACAGCAAGGACGAGCCCATAGCCATGTGGGGCGTTACGCCTGAAGCAGGTAAGGTGGGACGAGTATGGATGCTGGGCACCGACGAGCTAGTTGGTGACCGGCGTATTCGAGTCCGTTTTCTAAGGGAGGTCAAGGCGTATCTCAAGGAGCTGTTTAAGACCTACGCTGTGCTGTGGAATTGCGTCGATGCCCGTAACACGGTTCACATACGATGGATCCAGTGGATGGGCTTTACCTTTGTCGCTAAGCATGCAGACTATGGGGCAGAAGGTCGATTGTTTTTGGAGTTTTGCCAAGTAAGCCCATGTGTGGTCCAGCCGCTGTAATTGTTCCAATTATTAGTTCTGTTGTATCAACAGGGCTTGGAATCGTTGGCTCTATTGCTCAGGGCCGGGCGGCTCAGCAGCAGGCAGAACAACAGTACGCGACGCAGCAAATGCAGACGCAGTACCAGTTTGCTGAAGCACAGCGGCAGATGGACTACCAGTTCCAAGAGCAGCTGCGCATGGCTGAGTACACCTATCAAAACCAGGTGGCACAGCGAGACGCTGAGTACCGCAATGCGTCCTTGCAATTCGATTTCCAGATGGCTGAGCAACAGCGGCAGTATCAGTACGAGCTAGCGGTCAACCAGCAAAATTTTGAGTACCAGCAAGCCCAGGTCGCTGCTAACCGTGCCTTTGAGCTGCAAAGAGAACAACAGCAAAAGTCGGTTATAGAGCTTAACTCTGAGCTAGCAGGCATTGCCTACGGCAACGACCTGCGCCTGCTTGACTTGCGCTTTATGCAAGAGGAGGAAGCCGCTGCACAAAGCAAACTAAAAGCATCAAGGGAGATTGCTCAGGAGCGTGCAGCTGTACGTGCATCAGGCCGCACTGGCAACGTTGTAGACAACTTGCTAGCTGATTACTCCCGACAACTAGCTCAGTTTGATTACGTCACCAACCGCAACCTGGCCTTTGCAAGCGCAGATTTGCAGGAACAGAAGCGCGGCAGCCAGGCTACATACGCGGCACGCAAGGTTTCAGAGCAGCCGTACATCAAGCAGCTGTTTACTGACCCAATTAAAGGTCAGGCTTTGGCACCTGGTGGTGGCGTGGCGCCAGTGTACGGCGTGGCACCAGTGCGTCAGCAAGTTACTAAAGGCGAGGTGACAAAGGCTCCTGTGTACAAGTCGTCTGTAAGCATGACGCCTTACTACATCGGTGCTGCCAGCGCCGGCATGACGGGCATAGCTAATACAGTTACCGCCGTAGACAACTACAACAAATGGAAAGCAGCGCAGCCTAAGCCCGCTCCCAAAACACCCGGGAGGTCTGACTGATGGCACGCCCTTCTCTTGGCCCCGCTTACGGCAACACCGATAGGTCGACACCGGCCAGGCTTTTGGGTGGCATCCCGGAGTCAAGCAGCCAGGCGCCAATTGCTGGTAACGAGCTAGCAGAACCGGCCCTGCAGGTCGTACAGCGCATCGTTGACACCTTTTCTGCGCCAGGCCAAGGGCCCACCTTGGGCGGCCCTATGCAGATCCCGTCGCCCCCTGGCATTGCCAGAGCGCAGACGCCTGTGGTGTCGCAACTGCCGCGGCCCTACACACCGCCTAACCCGGTGACGATGGAGAGCCGGGTGCTGGAATCACCGACGCCGCCATACGTTGACAACATGGGGGCGTTGGCTAGGTCCCTGTCCAGCTTCAGCACGTTCTTTGACGCCGTACAGAAGACTGCAGAAAACAGAGAAAAAATTGCTGACGAAACTGCCAAAACTGCAGGCGGCGCATTGGCAATGCAGGCTGCCCAAGCCGGTACGTTTGACAGCTTGCAATCCCTGCTAAAGCACCTTGAAAAAGGCAAGGCGGAAGGACTTGCGGGCTACGACGTTTTATTGCAGCGGTTTCAAGCTGCTGATCCCCGAGCCCTGCGTTACGCCACTATTGCCATCCAAGACGCTTACATCAAGAGCAGCGCCGCCACCCTCAAGGAACGCATAGCGCAAACCAAAACTTTGCTAGATGGTCGTCCTGTTAATTCAGTACCAGCTAGCGACCCTGAGTACCAACGGATGATAACTGCCTTAATGTTCCCGAACGGAACTATGGGCATCCTGCCTGAGGTATATCAGGCCAACCAGCAATTGTTAGGAGCCATCTACGGCTCAGCTGCTTCAGATCAAGAGAAACGGTTTGGTGGCTACAAAACACAAAAGGCTAAAGAAGGCTTAAGCGCAATACGTGACGGCGCCGCCATGGCGCTGGCCAACGGTCTTTTGTCACCAGCACAAATTGCATTTGAACTTACCAATGGTCTTGATGGGTTTCATGCCAAAAGCGGTCAAACCAATGAGGAGTATCAAAAAGAAAAAGAAGGGTTTGCTAAAGAGTTTGTAAGGTCAGTGCTGGCTGCTAGCCAAGGCAATTACAGCAAAGCCAAACTTGCGCTTTCACGTGTGCCTGAAGTGATTGCACAGATACGGGTTGGCCCAGTGGCCGATGGCGACAAGCGCCCCCTTTTGCTTCAAGAGATTGGCGGCCTGACCAAGTTGTACGAAATAATGGACGACTTGCAGAAAGAGGTAGTTGGCCAGCAGAACCTGCAAGACAGCCTTGATAGCCGTGAGGCACAGGAACAAGTAAGGGTTGACATTGCAAATGCTTTTACACCAGAGGTCCTGGCAGATCCTGCCAAGATTGAAGCCACGGAAGAAATCTTGCTAGCTCGTGGCCGTCAGTTGTACGCCAATGATCCAGGCAAGGCTTTGGCTTATGAAGAGGCCGTTAAAAAGCACACCTCAGGAATCAATACTGGTTACGTGCAGCCAGTGCAAGAAAAAAATGCAATAAACCTGTGGGCTGAGATGGCGCAAAACACCAATGCTGATTTTACGCAACGCATTAAGCAATTGCAAGAATCAGGGCAAATCAGCTTTAGCGCCGCTAAAGGTTTTCTGGCTAATCAAGAAAGCCGCAACCGGGAAGGCAACAAAGCCAACTATCAAGTTTTACGTGGTTTGCAAAATGACTTAAAGACACGCCTTGAAGCTCAATACGCTCGCGGCAGCTCAGACGGTGGTGCCACTTTTACTCCAAAAGAAGCTAGGGAGCTGTATGAAACGCTGGGCAACTTGTACAGATCAGGCGATGACTTAATTCGGAAGACCCCAGGCCAAGACCTCACAAGACAGCTAGGCGACTTATACGGCAATGCGCTCAGCAAGTCCTTGCCTCAGCAACAACGACAAGCCCCGCCTGGCGCCACACCCGAAACCATCATTCAAGGCTTGCAAGGCCGGGGTGGTTCAAGGGGAGCTTCGCAAAACGCAACGCTGCGTCGTCGCGCTGAGACAGAACCTCTTTACGACAAGAAACGCATGGGCGACCAGCTGGATTCAATCCTTGCTGGTAAGCCTCTGGACAATGCAACACGGCAAATCATTCGCCGCACCGGCCTAAAGCCCAGCGCGTTTTTTACCAGGCAAATGCAGTTGCATGGCATTCCCCTAGACGACGAAACACAAAAACGCCTGCAAGAGCTTGATGGCGGTGACCTGGTGTCACAAGCCCCGACAGGCAGTGGTGGCTTGGCCATGATGCCTACCAACCGCTACCTGCCAATAGCGCAAACGCTTGGTCTGAAATTTGCCAGCACCGTGCTTGATGCCTTTGTGCCCCCTGCGGCTGCGGCAACAACTCAACCAATAGCTG
>Ga0194134_10001661_pt1 | contig 28671 bp, 21 predicted proteins | sample TA2KigOff0mmetaG_FD_148602 | JGI IMG/M metagenome (GOLD analysis project Ga0194134, IMG submission 148602) | Freshwater microbial communities from Lake Tanganyika, Tanzania - TA2015056 Kigoma Offshore 0m | ecosystem: Environmental > Aquatic > Freshwater > Lake | place: Tanzania: Lake Tanganyika... | reverse complement strand
GACTCATCCGCGCCCGGCACGACTTCGATCGGTTCCGTGAGCTTCACAAGCCCAATCAACTTCAGTGGCGGCGCCTCTGACTTTGCGGTGTGGATCGGCAACGGTTACTTTGGTGCTGGCAGTGGCAATTCGGGCACTTGGACTGGGTCTGTCACGCTTCACGGCGTCAACCAGGTTCCAGCCCCAGGCGCGCTCGCACTGCTTGGACTGGCAGGGCTCGCAACGCGCCGTCGCCGCTAAGGCACGGCACGGTTTGGGGCGGAGTCTGACGCAGCGGCGTTGCAGGTTCCACTCCAAGCCGCGGATACATTGAGGGTCGTTCACGGATCGTGGACGAATCCCGAGACAGTCTTCAAGGGGATGCTCCCGAAAGGGAGCATCCCTTTTTTCCATTGGTGCTCAACGCGCAGCGCTCTCTGCGCGCTCGCCCGCTCAGCGGATTCCGTCCTTGGATGCCATGAATGCCAGCATGTCCACGCACCGGTTCGCGTAGCCAGCCTCGTTGTCGTACCAAGCGACGAGCTTGAAGAAGCGATCGTTCAGCTGAACGCATGCCCCCACATCGAAGATGGATGAACGCGTATCGCCGACAAAGTCGCTCGACACGACCTCCTCATCGGTCACCCCGAGGACTCCGCGCATCGGACCATCCGCAGCCGCCCGCATGAAGCCCGCAATCTCCTCAAGAGACGTGGCGCGCGATGGCTTGAACGTGAGATCGACGCACGAGACTGTGGCAGTCGGCACTCGGAACGACATCCCAGTCAGTTTGCCCTTGGTGGCTGGCAGACAGAGCGCCACAGCCTTGGCTGCCCCCGTCGATGCTGGAATGATGTTCATATAGCCGTTGCGCCCGCCGCGCCAATCCTTCTTGCTCGGGCCGTCCTGAGTCGGCTGCGTAGCGGTCACAGCATGCACGGTCGTCATGAGCCCCTCCTCGAGGCCCACCGTGTCAAGCAGCACCTTCACGACGGGGGCGAGACAGTTGGTAGTGCAGGACGCGTTGGAAACCACGCGGTGCGCGGCGGGATCGAACTGCTCGTGATTCACTCGGTACACAAGCGTCGGAACCTCCTTCTCGCTCTTGGTGGGTGCGGAGATCAGCACGCGGCGACATCCTGCGTCGAGGTGCTTGCGCGCATCTTCGATCGCGGTGAATAACCCCGTTGACTCGATCACATAGTCCACCTGATGTGCCTTCCAAGGCAGTTGCGCGGGGTCCTTCACAGCACAGCACTCGGTGCGCTTGGCACCATCCACAATTGCGTCACCCTCGGCGCGGACACCCGGTCCAAAGCGCCCGTGCATGGTGTCATGGCGCAGCAGGTAGGCCAGATTGTCGGCGGGCACGAGATCGTTGATCGCCACCACCTGCATGTCGCTGCGACTGGAGATGATGCGGTAGACCAGACGACCGATGCGACCGAATCCATTGATGGCGACGCGAATAGGCATGTTTCCTCCAAGATCTGCCAAGCGGATGCCGAAGCGAGCGACTGCACACGGCGGCGCGCATGCACCGCGAGCGGGGAAGATTAGTGGCGCGGCGCGCCCGCCGCATCCGCCGCTTCATGCGCCAGTTGGCGCGCTCTGCGCCTTGCTTCCCGCCGAAGAATCAGGTCGAAGATCCACGGACAGGCATTGAAGAGGGCAGCGGAGAGGCGCACGATCTCGCTCGTCCAGACTTCCGACCGTGGGTTGCGCAGGCAATCCACGATGGCATCTGCCACACGCTCGGGCGGCTGAACAGCCCAGCGCGGCGCATGCTCTGGCACCGTGCCGCCACGCAGGCCGCTGCGCGCGGCACTCTCAGCGAAGAATTCGGTTGTGGTCGTGATCGGGTGCACGCTCGCCACTTCGATTCCGTAGGGCAGCAACTCGAAGCGCATGGCACGGCAAATGGACTCCTGCGCGGCCTTCGACGCGGCATACGCCCCGTGCCCAGGCAGCGAGAACTTCGAGAGGCAACTGGAACACATCAGCAGATGACCGCCCCGCCCCGCCGCGCGGAGTCGCCGCGCCGACTCGCGCAGCAGCGCCACGGACGCGAAGAAGTTGACCTCGAAGAGCGCTCGCAGATCCCTCTCGTCCGTGAGATGTACATCACGTTCGAGCCCATATCCCGCATTGGCAAAGACAACGTCAAATCGTCCAAAGTGTCGCTCCGCGGCATCGAGCAGCAGGCGTTCCGAACCGGGCTGCGCAACATCCACAGCGACGACACACGCGCGCCGACCCACGGACTCGACTGCCCGTGCTACCGCCGCGAGGCGATCCTCTCGGCGTGCTGCCAAGAGCACATCCACTCCCGCGCGCGCCAACGCAACGGCAGTCGCAGCACCAATGCCGCTCGACGCCCCCGTCACGATCGCGATCTGTCCAGTCAGGATCTTGCCCATCGCCATCAGCGTAGTCATCCGCTGATGCACCGATGCTTCAGCGTGAACGCAGCCGAAAAGACTGATCCAGCACTCGCAACCGGTGCACCGGTGACAAGCGCGTTCGTCGGTGCGGTCATGGGTTCAATCGCCGCAAACGCGGCGCCTCGGGGGGAGTAGATCTGCAGGAATCGCCAGCCGCTTCGCAGATGAAGTTCCGTTGTGCTCTGCGCGCAGCGCACGGAAGCAATCGCACCCACATTTGGATTGGACAGCTCAAGCAGAGCATCCTGCCCAGCGCCAACCCGTTCGCTGTGTGGTGACGACACAGCCTCAGCCGAAACCCCCGTCGGCACACCTGTCGGACCGAGTTCCCATTGCCGCGCGGCAGGCAGATCGATGCACGGCATCATGTCCGCGTCCTTGCCCGCATGAGGTGCCATTGCCGTGCATGCATTCACAGCAAAGTAGGGATGCCAGCCAAAGGCGATCGGCACATCGCATCCGCCATCGGCATGGACCTGCACCTCCATGTCGAGGACCGCATTCGCATCGTGCGCGCCGAGCCGCCACGACACCAGAAGCGAGTGGGGAAAGGGGAAGGCTCGGAGCAGTTCAGCATGCTCGCCCCACCGAATGCGCGCACGAAGTTCACCCGCCGAGGGCCGCTCCAATTCCCACCGCGACCAGCGCAGTAACAGTCCGTGAATGGGCAGTCCGTGACCGTCGCGCTTCAAATCGGATACACGCGTGAGGTCGATCGACCGACCCGCCGCTTCGAAACGGTCAGCCGAGAGCCGATTGGCATAGGGATAAAGCAGCGGAATGCCGCCGGTGCGCGCGGATGCAAGGAAGGCGGGCAAGGCATCAGGCAGCGACAGGCACTCCCGTCCCGAAACAACCCACGAAACCGCCACGCAACCAGCTTCCGGATACACGGTCAAGCGCTGGGCATACAGCGGATGTTCAAGCACAAGGGGCACGTTCATGGGATGAGCCTAACTCGCAGGAGTCGTACTGGGCTATCTTTGCCCTGTCGAGACCGGCGTTTCCCATGAACGCACCCCCCCTCTTTCTTCGCCCGCACGCGCTCGTTGGCATGGTTCACCTGCGCGCACTTCCAGGCACACCGCAGAGTCGGCTCGCGGTACGAGAGATCGTTGCGATCGCGGTCGCGGAGGCGCGGCAACTCGCGTCCGCTGGTTTCGATGCCTTGCTCGTGGAGAACATGCACGACGTGCCCTACTTGCCCGACGCTTCGGGGGCCGACACGATCGCACCCTTCGCGGTGGCGACGGCTGCGGTCGTTGATGCAGTCAAGGTTCCCGTCGGGTTGCAGGTGCTCTCCAACGCGAACGAAGCCGCGCTCTCCATCGCACAGGCAGCAGGTGCAGCATTCATCCGCGCGGAGGGATTCGTCTTTGCAGCCGTCGCAGATGAGGGCCTGGTGGCCACGGGCTGTGCCGGATCGCTGCTGCGAGAACGCCGCCGAATCGGTGCCGAAGGCATCCGAGTTTTTGCGGACTGCCGCAAGAAGCACGCCTCACATGCGCTGACGGCGGACCTCGATATCACCGCCTGGATCCGCGCAGCAGAGTTCTTCTCGGCCGATGGCGTCATCGTCACGGGCGAAGAAACGGCCATGGCACCCGACATGGATGAACTGCGCCACGCTCGGGCTGCGGCGCGTGGGCCGCTGCTGGTGGGCAGCGGGACGACTCCCGAAAATGTGGCGAACATCCTCTCGCTTGCCGATGCAGCCATCGTGGGCAGCACGCTCAAGCGCGGCGGCCTCTGGAGCAACGAACTTGACGCGGAGCGCATCGCTGCGCTTGTTCACGCCCGCGACCGCATCCGCACATAGATCGAGGTGGATTCACACGATGTCGAGCAGCAAGCAAGGATGCAATGACGGCGAAGCGCTCGTATGGCTCGATGGCGCACTGCTGCCAGCGTCGAAGGCGCGCATCAGTCCACTCGACCGCGGGTTCCTCTTTGGCGACGGCGTTTATGAAGTCGTGCGGTTCTTCGGCGGTGTCGGAATCGGGCTCGATCTGCATGTGGCGCGACTCGGCGCGAGCCTCGCGCAGCTTCACATCCGTGGCATCGATCCCACCTGCCTGCGGACGATCTCACACGCGCTGCTCACCGCGAATGGACTGACGGATGCGGCGATCTATCTCCAGATCAGCCGAGGGACATCGCAGGCGCGAAGCCATATTCCACCCGCACACATCGAACCGACGGTCTTTGCCATGGCCACGCCATGCGGCGGTTTGGATGAGCTCGAGCGGCTCACCACCGTGCACTGCGCCGCTGCGCGCGACGAGCGATGGCTTCGGTGCGCCATCAAATCCACGTCCCTGCTGGGCAGCGTGCTCCCCATGGTGGAGCACTCCGCTTCCGGCGCGGAGGAAGTCATCCTGATCCGTGACGGTCTGGTGAGTGAGGGAACTTCCACCAATGTATTCATCGAAGTGGACGGTGTCCTTGTGACGCCACCCGTGGACAGCGAGCCATCGATACTCCATGGCGTCATGCGGACACGGTTGCTCGAAGCGTGCATCCGCGATGGCGTGCCTTGCGCCGTCCGCCCTGTCACGGAGGCGCAACTGCACGCCGCACGAGAAGTGATCGTCACCGCAAGCAAACGGATGTACTCCGCCGTCACGCGGCTTGGCGACCGAGCCGTCGGTGATGGATCGGTCGGTCCGCTCGCTCGCCGCGGGCATGCTGCGCTGCTGAAGCGTCTGCGTGAGGAAGTCGCCCTCGGCGCGGTCAGCGCGCGCGACACGGGGACTCCTATACTCGCCTCGTGAACGCACTTGTTGCCATTTCCGTCGGCAATAGCCGCACGCAGATCGGTCGCTTCAGCGATCTGCGCGGCGATCTTGATGCGAGCGAGAGCATCCCCAACGGCGAGATGGAGACGGTGCTGGAACGTATCGCACACCACTTCCACGAGGTGGAGGGCAGTGATGCGGTGGTGGTCATGGCCAGTGTGAATCGCTCGTTCTCCGACCCGCTTCGCGCGCGAGCCGAGGGAAAGCTGGATATCGAGATCGGAGTCGTGGGCGAAGACATCATGCCTGCGGTGGCGACACGTCTGGATCCCGATGCCGCCACGGGCGTTGACCGACTGCTCTGTGCGGCTGCTGCATTCGCTCGCCTCAAGCAGGCATGTGTCGTCATCGATGCAGGGACTGCCATCACAGTCGACTTCGTCGACGGCGAGGGCACTTTCCACGGTGGCGCAATCGCGCCAGGTGCCGCGATGCAACTTCGCGCACTGCACGAGCACACGGACGCACTTCCGGATGTCGCCTTTGAACCACCGCCCAACGAGCCATTTGGCCGCAACACACGCGAAGCAATGCTGCACGGGGTCTTCCACGGGATCCGTGGGCTCGCGCAGCGGCTCATCGAACGGTACGCCGATGCGCAAGGTGCGTTCCCCATGGTCGTCGTCACGGGCGGCGACGCACAGCTCATCTTCGAGCACGAGGACTTCGTAGACCGCATGGTGCCCGACCTGCTGCTGCTTGGCATCGCGTCGTCCGTGGCCGCCGCAGGTGTGGATGAACCAGCCGCAGACGATTGAAGGCGCGGCGGCAGAGACGCTGCCGTTGGGTGGCGTGCACCTGCACTGGGAAACGGCGCATGGGCCGGGCGCCATTGCGATTGCAAGACTGCATGCCTCGGATGCCGCGTCGATGGACCGCGCACTGTCGGCGCTCACTGGCTGCGAACCGGGCGAAGGTGCTCGCTCCATTCCCATCGGTGCAGTCGTTCACCGAAAGCTTGCCGAGATCGATGACGGCATCATTGCACGTATGACCTCTTGCGGCGCATGGGTGATGCCGCATGGCGGCCCCTATTCCTGCGCGTGCCTGCGGGCGTGGATGGTGTCGCATGGTGCGTCGATCGATGGGAATCCAGACTCATGCGATGTCTTCCCGGAGGCAGCGGACGGTACGGAGGCGGCGGCGCTGCGCCTGATCGCACGCGCCGCGAGCCCGCGAGCCATACCGCTGCTGCTCGCGCAGACGAAGCACCGCCAACGGGTGGGCGCCCAGTGGCAACCGTCCGCCGAAGATCACGCACGTTCGCACCGTCTGAGGCATCTGATTGACCCGCCCTGCATCGTCGCGGTGGGGCAAGCGAATGTCGGGAAGTCCTCGCTGCTGAACGCGCTCGCCGGCCGCTGCGTCGCGATCGCGTTCGACGCAGCAGGCACGACGCGTGATGCGGTGGCCGCACAACTCACGCTCGACGGCCTCGTCGCAGATTGGTTCGACACGCCGGGCATCCGCAACGATGCCGATGCGGTGGAGCGCGCCGCACACGCTTTGCTCGTGCCGCTCACTGCCCGCGCGCATCTGTTGATAGAGGTTTCCGCGCCGGGCAGACCATGCCCGCCTGCGCGCACGGCCGACCGTGCGACGCCACGACTGCGCGTCTGTACCCATGCAGACTGTGATTCGGCGCACGAATCGGCGGAGTCGCGGGATGCCGATGTGTGCGTCAGCTGTACCGAAAGGACCGGACTTGATGCGCTCGCAGTTGCCGCACGCCGCGCGCTCATCCCCGACGCGGATCTCGCCAGCGACGAGCCCTGGGTGTTTTAGCCGGCCGCGCCCCCGCCGAAGCCGCTCGGCACGCCGACGCACGAGTAACCACCGTCGACATACACCACCTGACCCGTGATGCCCGACGCGAGCGGCGACAGCAGGAACAGGCACGCTTCGCCCACCTCTTCGGCGCTGATGTTCCGCCGCAGCGGCGCGGTGCGCTCGATCCAGCCGAGGATGTCGTTGAATCCACCGACGGCCATCGCACTCATCGTGCGCACCGGTCCGGCGGAGACGGAGTTCACACGAATGTTCTTTGGACCGAGGTCCGCGGCGAGGTAGCGCGTGCTCGCCTCAAGCGCCGCCTTGGCAACGCCCATCACGTTGTACGCCGCAACGGCACGCTCGGCGCCGAGGTAACTGAGCGACACCATCGCACCGCCCGAAGTCATCAGTGGCGCTGCTCGCTGCGCCATCGCCACGTAGGTGTACGCCGAGAGATCACACGCCTGCGTGAAGACGCCGCGCGGCGTTCCTGTGAACTTGCCTTCCTTCAGCCAGTCCTTGTCGCAGTAGGCGATGCAGTGCACGAGAAAATCGATCGTGCCAAACTCCGATGCGACACGCGCAAAGACCGCATCGAGCTGCTCGTCACTGCCCGCGTCCAGTGGCATCAGCCAAGGGTCGGTGACACCGCTCTCTTCGAGCGCGCGACGCGTTCGGCGCTCGCTCTTTTCCCCTGGCAGATGCGTGAAGAGGCAGTGCGCGCCCTCGCGCTTCAGCGCCTGCGTGATGGCCGTTGCGATCGAGTGCTCGTTGGCCACACCAATCACGAGGCCGCGTTTTCCCTGCATGGAACCCATGCCTTCGGAGAGTACGGGAAAGCGTGCGCTGGCGCGCTGAGGTCATGCCGCTTGGCAGGGCCGCGTGCCAAAAGGTCGCGGAGCACCGGCCTTCCCCATGCCCGTGCAGGCTCTTGAACGCACGCGGTTGGACTCGAACCAACGACCCTCGGTTTCGAAGACCGATGCTCTATCCAACTGAGCTACGCATGCGGGTCGCGCAGGAGGATACCGCAGCACGAGCCCGAGCGCGGGGCTCTTTACTCGGTCGCAGGCTCACACTCGTCGAGCACACCGTCACCGTTGCGGTCTTGGGCAAGCCCGAGCCGAATCTCACAGCGATCCGGAACGCCATTGCCATTGCAATCGCGCACCCAGCCCGCAGCGATCTCGCACGCATCCACAATTCCGTTCTCGTTGCAGTCGGCATCGGCCGAGTCGGGGACCCCATTCCCATCACAGTCCGATGCGCTGCCATCGGCAATCTCCTGCGCATCGTCGATGGCATTGCGATTTCGATCGGGATAGCACTCGCCGAGGAATATCACACCGGCGCGACTGATCGATGCGCCAAGATTCGGCGAGAGGTTGTCGCCACAGACGAGCGATGTATCGAGTTGCACTTTGGCATCTCGTCCATCCACGCTCCAAGCCTCGGCGCTTCGGTTCGCCGTGAAACGGCATGAGTGGAGCGATGCATCACCACCCGCAACGAACACGCCACCCCCCGATCCTGCTGATGCATTGCGTTCGATCGATGCATCCAGCGCAAGCAGCGAACCCTCCGCCGAGTAGATGCCGCCGCCCCAAGCGCCGCTGCGTGTCGTATTGCCGCTGACGGTCACCTCCACAAGCGTCATCGTTCCATGGGATGTGTAAATGCCTCCACCGAAGGTGCGCGCGCTGTTGCCGCGCACCACGCAACCGACGAGCGTCAGGTTCCCCGTCTCGTTGCGCAGTCCGCCGCCCGCAAAATCTGCGCCATTGCGCTCGAAGAGGCAGGAGAAAAACTCGCTCTTGCCGCTGCGGTGCACCACACCGCCCCCTTCATTCCCGTTGAACGCGCATCGACGAGCGGTGATGTCTGCCCGGTCCACAAGAAGTCCAACGCCGTTCGTCCCCGCTGCACCAAACATCAGGAGGTTGTCGATCTCTGTTCCGCACGCGGCAAGTCCCTCAACGCTGAGGACGGGCGTATCCGCCCGCTCACCCTGAAGCCACACGGACGGTGCAGCTGCGGCGCCTTCCCCGCGGAGGGTGAGCCACTTGTCGCGGATCGTCCAGTTGCCCTTGTAGACGCCGGGCGCCATGAGCACCGTCGATCCCGTTGCTGCCGCATCGATCGCAGACTGCAGATCGCGGAAGTCCGATGGCACGTGGAGCGTTCCGCGGACCGATCCCGGTGCGATCAAGGTGGTCTTGCCCGCCAAGAGATCAGGGTTCGCGGAAGTACGCGTCGTCCACACGCCGTGCGCAAATGACGCAACGGCAAGACCGCCGCAAGCCAGGAGGGCCACCTTCATCGAACGTCTTCCTCCCTGTCCGCCCCTTGCCATCTTGCTGCGTTCCATGTGGTGGATCCTCCTGACCTGCGTTGACCTCGTACAGCCATCCGAACAATCGATTTCCCGCCGCGCAGATGCAACTGCAAGACGACTGAAATCAACAAACGTGCCGCTTGGGTCGGCGTGTCGGCAGCACCACTTCTGTCAAACTTGCGATTTCCCACAAATTTTCAGGGGCGGCGTCTCCCCACCCCCACCATTCCGGGCAATCTGCAGCATCTACCCTGTGCGGGGAGAAGCATGCGCCGCTTGATCTCCACCCTTACCGCCCTGCTCTGCGCCGCCGTGCACATCAGTTGCAGCGGGTCCGAACGACCGCCGCAGATGGCTCTGCCGCAGGAGATCAACGCATCGGATCTTGTGCGCTGGTTCGACGATGCGGGCGTTCCGCGGACCAGCGTGGACTGGGCGGAGATCGATCGTCTCCACGAGTTGCATCTGAAGCAAGTCCTTCGCGTCCGAACCTCAGCAGCCCGTGCACTGCGCGATATCGCGCCGTGCACGTACGAGTTCAACGATCGCGTGAAGTGGCCGCGGCTCATGCCCGCGCAATCCCGAGCTGCGGCATCCGTGCAGGCGCGGCTGATCGCCGAAAGCCGCACGCTGGAAGAGGAGTTCCTGTTCTCGCTGCGCTCGGTGAATGGGGTTGTCCCTGAGGTGCCCGCGATGCTTGTCGCGCGCCGTGGAATCGAGCGAGTCCACCAAGTTGCACGCGCCAGTCAAACCGCCGGCTTTCTCTTCGCTGCCACAAGCGCGGATCCCCTGACGCTGCTCGCGCAGGAACTGCGCCGTGGCGCTGTCGATGGCAATGCAGGTCCATCGACAACGGATCTCTGCACGGCGTTCACGGAGATTGCGGCGCGTTCACAGCCGGCGGCTGAACGCTGGTGGCAGGCCGTCGGCGCATTCAGCATGGCGGGCGCATTGGAGTACGAACGAGGACTGATCGTTGCGGAGCGTCAGCAGCAGGCGCAAAGCGCCGCCGAAGGTGGACAGACGCAGCAACCCGCCGCGTTGGATGCCGATCTGCCGCCGCTGGCGGATACGACCAAGAAGGCAACGGACCGCGCCATCGAGAGGCTCCTCGACTACGAGCGCACCGTCGCCGAGGCTCTCGACTCGCAGTCGAACCGACTTCCCGCCTCCACGACCGCTGCCACCAGAGACGTCTTGGTCGACAGCGCGCTGCAGTTCGTTCGGCAAAATGTGCTGCTTGCGATCCGAGTTGGCATCGAGCATCCCAAGTCCAGCGCATCCACGCGCGCCGCGCTCCGTGAGATCCGTGCACGCGTGCACGCTGCGTGCCGCCGCGCCGAGTCGCTCGCTTCGCTGCGCAGCACGCTCGATCGCGCATCGCTGTCGCTCAGCGCCGAGGTCAAGAGCAACGATGAAGTGGCACAGGCGGTGCAGTTCGCGCTCAAGCACGGCAGGGCACCCGATCCACCCCAGCCTGAGCAGACGATGTCCGATGAGCCAGAGGAGGATCATCGACTGAGCATGTGGTGCGATCTTGGCGCGCTGCCCCACCGAATCGACACGAACCGAGTGTGTGCCGTCAGCACTGCAGCCGGTCTTGACATGGACACGTGCCTCATCATCGCTGCGGCAGCCGATGCGCGCTATCGCGCGTTGGAGAAGGATGTGTCGGCGCGGGTGGAGGCGAGCGAGTCACAAGCAAGCGAGGCGGAGCGTGGCCTGGATGAGGCGGACCCAACTCGGGCAGCGCGAGCGGCGGTCCAGACGTTCTTCAGCCATCTGCAGTCGGCGCGAAGCCTGTTGACGGATACGGATACGGCGCTGATCGAAGACATCCGCCTTCGCTGTGCACTGCAGGGACTCCCTGCCCGACCCGCGACCATGCTGCTCGAGGCGCTTCGTGCCTCCTGCGCGCCAAGTCAACAGTCGATCCGCCGCCGCCTCGGCGACAGCTGGTTCCGCTTCCATGTGGCCTTCGACACCTTGGCCTCAGGGTGCGTTGCGCTGCTGGTCATCGACGATGAACTGCCGCAGCACACGCGAGATTTGCTCGGGGCCATGATGGCCGTGTACTGGGATGAACTGCTCCCCGCCATGCGCGAAACATCAGCGGCGCGCGAACAGTCGCTGCGCGACATCATGCAGCTCATTCTCGTTCACAAGGGCTACGACGGCCCGGAGGAACGCGCGGAAGTTTCCGCCATCCTGCGCCGTTACCGCAGCGCAGAAGCCGTGTGGGAGAGGATCGAGGATCGCATCGTGAACGAGGTCTGCACTTCGCTCCCCGACGATGCCGATGGACGCACGCTCCGCGCTGTGCGCGCCATGCGACGTTTCCCGGAAATGTTTGCGGGCAACTCCACGCCGATTGGGCGGGACTTCGAGAACGCTCGCGCGCTTGCGGACCGACTGCCCGATGCGGCCTTCGACGCGCTCAGCCCACAGCTCGATGCGCTCGACGGCGACGTGGTTGCTGCCGTGCGTGCAGCGACGGCTGCACTTCCCGCGAGTGATCCAGCCAAGAGGACGATTGCAGCATTGGTGACGGAGCAACCTGAGTTGCGTTCACTCTCGATGCGCCGTGTGAACGCAGCCGTGCGAGCCGCGCGTGACGCGGGACTCGAGATCCCCCCATCGGTTGCGCCGTGATTCAGCGCCGCGCGTCCATGCGCCTCGCGTCGGCGGGCACCTTCTTCATGATGAACAGATAGTTGAACCCGCGCAGGAAAAAGTTCCCTTCCTCCGCAGCACGCCGCCAATTGCCCTTGCCGAGCGAGGCGTTGTGCCGCACCACACAGATGATGTCCACGGGCTGAAACCTCTTGCGAAGACGCTGAAAGAGTTCGAACCCAATCGGCATGAACACACCACCGCCGCCCCCCGCCGCACCACGCCGCTTGCGCCACGAGTCGCTCACATAGAGCGCCATGTAACGCCGCGGCTTCAGCACGCGGTCGATCTGCCCGATCACCAAGTCCATGGCGCGGTAGTACGCGGCGCCTCCATCATCGCCCGACGCATCGAGCTTGCCGATGCAGCGCGGATCATCCGAGTAATCCACATGCGTCGAATAGGGCGGATCGATGAACACGAAATCGGCCGTCGCATCGCCCTGTGGAATCTCGCGTGCGTCGCCTGCGCGAATGTCCGGACGCGAAGGCACGAGATCAAATCCGACTCCCTTTCGCCCAAGATCGGCGCAGACATCGAGCGTGGTGCCGCTGCCGCACATCGGATCGAGCACCAGATCCCCCTCGCGCGTGTACCGCTGCAACAACTGCCAAATGACCCATGATGGCGTTGCCCCCACGTAGTCCTTGTCGCCCTGCATACGCGATCCATCCGCAGCGGTGTAGTGCTGGCTTGGGTACTCCCAGAGCGTGGTGGGCGCGATCCGAAGCGGTGGCCGATTCATGGCGTGGTCGCGGTCGCGCCACTCGCCGTCCCGACTGGCGCGCTCCAGAGCACTCCCGCCGACGGCATGCGCCCAGACTCAATCGTCCCGACTTGTGCCAGTTCACGCTCGAGTTGCTGCCAGCGTTCAAGCCGCATCGAACCGATCGGCGAACCATCCGCGGGAACGATCAGCGGACGCTCCATTTCCGCCGCGATATTCATCGCCTCGAGGGACATCGACGGATTGAGCGCAGCGATGCCCGGGTTGTACTTCGCAGGTTCCGCGAAGTAACGCCGCCATCCCTCGCTTGTCGCACGCACGAACGCCTCCACGACCTGAGGGCGCTTCGCAGCGGATGCTGCGCTTGTGGCAAGCACCGCTGCGTAGGGATTGAACACGGTCGCCACCGACAGCACGCGTGTGGGCACGCCGCGAAGCCTGCACTCCACAGGTTCTGCGGTGATGAAGCACTGCTGTACGGCATCCTCCGACGCAAGGAACCCCGCAAGGGCTCCTGTGTAGGGCACCATCTTCAGATCCTTGCCGCCATACTTTGCATTGAGCAGCCTCACGAAGGGTGGATTCGCATCGACGGCCACCGTCGAAGAACTCGTCCACAACTGTTCAATCGTTGTGATGGGGTTGGATTCGTGCAGCAGGAAGCCTGTGGGATTCTCCTGAAAGATCGCGAAGACTGCCACAAGATCGCCCCCTCGATCGCGCAGTGTCAGCACATCCTCTGCAGTCATGACACCGAAGTCCGCCTGCCCGCTCGCCACCAGTTGCGCAACGGGCACCTGCGAGCCGCCCTTTCGAATATCCACATCGAGTCCCGCCGCCGAGTAAAGACCATCCTGCTGCGCCGCGAAGATGCCCCCAAACTCAGGTTCGGGCACCCAGTTCAACTGAACGCGAACCATCGCTGCAGCAGGGGTTGCACTGCCATCCTTGGATTGATCGCAACCAACATGCAGGCACAGGAACGTCGCCGCCGCCACCACCACACTTCGCCACATCACCGTTGATCCTCCGATTCGTTGACCGCCGACGCATGCCACCGGCTGACAAGAAGCCATCCCACGAAACTGATCGCACCGAACAGCGCGAATCCCACCACCGTGGTGAGCGCGACCGCGGCGAACACGAGATCCGTTCTCGCATCCCGCATCGCGGCTTGGATCACGATACCGAGCGGTGCCCGAGTACCACCGTAGCCGGAGACAAACTCGCCCACGACCGCGCCAATCACCGCGAGGCCCGCCGCGATGCGAAGTCCAGTCACCGTGGCCGGCACCGACCACGGAAAGTCCAGTTTCCACCAACGGCGCAGCGGCGAGGCTCCATACAACTTGAAGAGTTCTCGAAGACCGGGATCCACCGATGCCTGCCCATCGATCGTTGCCGCCAACACGGGAAAGAGAGCCACGATCGCGGCGGACAGAATCGCCATCGGCAAACCATTGTCGACCCACAGTTGCAGCAGCGGCGCCACAGCGACAACAGGCACCATCTGAAGCACCGTGGCGAGCGGATAGAGGGAACGCCGAAGCAGCGGAATCAGTGCGATCACGCTCCCAAGCAGGATTCCTGCGGCCGCTGCGCAGATGAAACCGATCGCCGCACCAAGCGCCGTTCGCCCCATAGCGGCCGTGAGCATGTCGCGGCTCTCCCACATCGCGCGTGCAATCGCGCTGGGAGGCGGAAGCAGATAGTGTGCAACGCCTGACACCATCACGCCGATCTGCCACACACCAAGGACAATCGCCACTCCGAGCAGCGGCCAAGCGACCGCGCGAATAGCGGAGGCGGTTGCGCTCATGCCGCCTTCCCGTTCGAAGCCGCACCTGACGCGGCGGCAAGGAGACGCATGCAATGCTCGACTTCACCGATGAACGCCGCCCCGCCGCGATCACGCTCGGCGCGTTCGACTTGAACGACATGATCCGCATGCACGCGACCCTTCGCCATGACGACGACACGGTCGGCAAGCCAGACTGCCTCGCTGACCGAGTGCGTGACCAGCAGTGTTGTTGCGCCGCATGTCCGCCACGTGCGCAGAATCTCTGTATCAAGCTGCATGCGCGTGAACTCATCGACGGCGCTGCAAGGCTCGTCCAGCAGCAGCACCTGCGGCTGAGTGACAAGCGCGCGCGCAAGCGCCACGCGCATGCGCATGCCGCCCGACAACTGAGCCGGCAACATGCGCGAAGCGTGCGCCAAACCCGCGGCCTGCAGCACATCGAGGGCACTCGCATGTCGCTCTGCGAGGGGAACGCCCGCCAACTCGAGGGGTAATGCGACATTGTCCACCACGCGCCGCCACGGCAGCAACCGCGGATCTTGGAAGCACACCGACTGCGAAACGGTCGCCTCCCCGGCCTCCACCCGCCCCGCTGTCGGCGAATCCAATCTGGCCACGAGCCGCAGGAGAGTCGTTTTGCCGCATCCACTGGGGCCGATGAGTGCGGTGAAAGAGCCGGGCGCCAACGACAACGTCACGCCATCCACTGCACGCACGCCACCCGAGAACTCGCGCGCAACACGATCGAACTGCAGGATCGGCGGCTCGCGGGTCATCCAGTCTTCAGATCAATCTCGATGTCTTCACCAGGTGGGAGGCGGTGCATCAGCGCTGACTGAAACTTCACAGGGTCCGCGGACGATGGCACCTTGCCGACAATGATCACCTGTCGTTTGTGTTCATACTCCTGCGCGGAGGAGATCTTGCCACCGACCTTCCGAATCATTTCCATGGCCGTCAGCAGGACGGCCTTCGGATCTGACTTGCTCGGCAACTTCAGACGCAAGCGAAAGCCCACGGTCGAGTCGAGCCAGAAGATGAGCACCCAGGAGAAAACGGTGAAGAACACCGCCATCGCGAGCTCACCAAGTCCACACGCCAGACCGATCACCACCACCATAATCGCCTTCCCCGTGACTTTCGGATTTTCCAGCACGGTCCGGAAACGGATGAGACCGCCAATGCCGAAGATCACAAGGGCCATCGCCGAGTCGACGCGCACCAGCTCCGACACCACTGCCCCGACAAGCGAAAGAACGATCAACGTGTTGCGCTGCTCCAGATCCTCCACTGGATCGCCCTTCCCCGAGCGACGCGGATGCCATGCAATCGCGAAACCGCAGAGTGCGGCCACGACCAATCCAAGCAAGAGCGACAAAACGAACCAACCATTCGTGAAATGATTGATGGAACTCTGTACCCCATGAAGGTTCATGGGGTGCTCCTTTTGCTGCTGCTCGAAGAGCGGCACCATCGACGACCCCTTGTCAGCAAGAAGGAATGGAACACGTTGCAAGAAGTCAGTGACCACCATATCGGGGTATTCTCGCCTCCATCTATGCAAATGTGCAACTTGGAATCTGCTTGGCTCAGAATCGCTGTGAAGGCATGGTGCATCGTCATCTGGACGGGCAGCCTGCTGGGCTGCGAACCCCCGCGGGACACCACGCAAGAGACGGCTCCAAGCGAGGAGCGCTATGACCGTCGCGAGGAAGATTCCCAAGAGCGCAAAAGACAGTCGAAGGACGTCCAGCAAAGCGACAAGCCAACGCACAAACACGATCTCACCGCGAAGGATCCCCGCTGGTACATCACCATGCACGGGAAGCCTGCGGGAAACACTGTCCACGGGATCAACAGCGATGGCGACCTGCTTGGCAGCGTGCTTGGCGACGTGCCCGAATCAGCAGGTGGTGCGGCGCAGGGCGTTCGCGGCATGCTGCACACGGGGCGGCACGGATTGTTGCTCGTCAGCGCCAACATGTCGGATACGCGGATCCTCTGGTACGGCTCGCCAAACGCCGACGGCATGCTCCCATTCGACTCCACTTTTACCGCCAAGCGCCTGGCCAACCCCGAGATGATCCACTCGTACGCGCTGGCAGTCGGCATCGACGGAACCGTGTTCGCCTCGAACCAAGACACGAACACGGTCACGCGCTACAGCGGCATCGGTACGGCGACACCTGGCCAAGCAATTCCCGTTCCTCTGGAGATTGCAGGACTCGGGCTCCCACCGGGCACAATCGTCCCGCGTGCAGGAGTGTCTCCACAGGGCGTCACGGAGATTCGTGGCATCGCCGTTGGGGCCGATGGACTCCTGTATGTCGCAGACCGCGGTGCTTCTCAGGTGCTGGCATTCGACCCCAAGACGGGGCTTCGCCACTCAGTCATCGCCGATGCATCGCGTGGTCTCAAACGACCGATCCAACTGCTGTTCGCTCCCGATGGTGAAACGCTCTATATCAGCGATAACGGCGCCCCCGCCATCTTCCGCACAAATGTTCGTACAGGTGAATTCATCCTGTTCGCCAATGCACGGACGGGTTGCCCCGAACTGCCAAGTTCGCTCGCGCTGGATAACGAGCATCTTTTTGTCGGTGATCGAAAGCGCATGCAAATCCTCCGCTTCAAGATCGAGACGGGCGAGCGAGACCGCGATGCATTCGTGGAAACGTTGCCCGATGCGCCCGAATTCATGATCCCCGCGTCGGTCGTCAAGGCATCCTTGCCATCGCCCGCCTCGGGTGACGCGCGACGCAACGACAAGTCCGACGGCTAATCGCCTCGCTGCAGCCGCAAGTCCACGGCACCTGGTGCGCCTGCGTGCGCCACAAGGTAGGCGCGGTGCGGCGTGCGCCCAGAGAAATCCTCGGGCAGCGTGAACGAGCTGATGTCGCGCAGGACCGCACCCGCAGGCAGCAGCCCGGGATCCGGTGCGAAGGAGCGCGCATTTGTGCTGAACCAAATTTGTCCGCGCGGATCAAGCCAACGGAGAGCGGCGGCAATCAGCGCCGGCCAATCGCGTTCCACCGAGAAACTGTCGGCCACCATGCGCTTACTGTTGGAAAAGGTGGGCGGGTCAAGCACGATGATGTCGAAGGACTCGCCGCGTGTCGGCTGCTCCAACCATTGGAGACAGTCCGCTTGCTCGAAGCGGTGCGAATCACCACCAAAACCGTTCAGCGCCATGTTGCGCTGCGCCCACGCGAGATAGGTGTTGCTCAGATCGACCGTGTGCGTCCGTGCTGCGCCACCTGCCACCGCATGGCAAGTGAACGCCCCCGTGTAGGCGAAGAGATTCAGCACTCGCCGTCCCTTCGCGCGTGCGCGCACCATCGCCCGCGTGGAGCGGTGATCGAGGAACAGTCCCGTATCGAGATAGTCGGAGAGGTTCACCTCAAACGACAGGCCGTGCTCTTGCACGGTGCGCACGACGCCGCGCGTGTCGACCCGCTCATACTGCGCAAGACCTCGCTGACGCTGGCGCCGCTTCAGGAACAGCCGCGAGGGATCCACCGAGAGCCCACGCAGGATGTGCTCGGTACACGCTTTGACATGCGCCTGCTCACGCTCGGGCGTGTCGTCGCGCGTCCGTGGGTGCAGCCATGCGACGACATCGCCGTCGTACCAATCCACGACCAGAGGAAACTCGGGGATATCCCGTTCGTACACGCGGAAGCACGGCGTGCCCGTGCGCCGGGACCACTTCGAGAGGTGCTTGAATCGCTTCGCGAGTCGGTGATCGAGCATGCGGGTCTTCGCTTCGGCGCGTTGCCGATCTTCGCAGGGGACGCTACCCTCCCCGTCTTCATTTCACAGCCTAAACCTACGGAAGGAAACTGCATGCGATTCGCACCGCTCGCCCTCTTCACCTTGCTTGCCACCACCTCGACTGCCCTTGCAGGAGAGGCAGATCTGAAACTTCCCCAAGTCAATGATGTCGACTTTGGTGGTGGGCTGACGGGATGGAAACTGATGATGGGCGGACTCGCCATCGCCGTGGTGGGCGCTCTCTTCGGATTGCTGCAGTACCGCCAAACGGTGGCGCTGCCTGCGCACAAGAGCATGCTTGCGGTCTCCAACATCATTTGGGAGACCTGCAAGAGCTACATCATCCAGCAAGGCAAGTATCTCGCGGTGCTCTGGATCCTGATCGCGGGAGCAATCATCTTTTACTTCGGCTACCTCGAGCATAAAGGTGCGCGTGATGTGATCGTCATTCTGCTCGCTTCGGTGCTCGGCATCCTCGGCTCCTACGGCGTGGCGTGGTTCGGAATCCGCATCAACACGCAGGCCAACTCGCGCGCCGCGTTCGCTTCGCTCAAGGGCTATCCGCTTCCCGTCCTCGGAATCCCGCTGAAGTCTGGCATGTCGATCGGCATGCTGCTCGTCTCCGTGGAACTGTTCTTCATGATCTGCATTCTCTGCTTCCTGCCGCCGGAGCTGGTGGGGCCGTCGTTCATCGGCTTCGCCATCGGCGAGTCGCTGGGCGCATCTGCGCTTCGCATCTGCGGTGGCATCTTCACCAAGATCGCGGACATCGGCGCAGACCTCATGAAGATCGTCTTCAAGCTGCCTGAGGATGATCCAAAGAACCCCGGCGTGATCGCAGATTGCACTGGCGACAACGCAGGTGATTCCGTCGGCCCGACCGCGGACGGCTTCGAGACGTACGGCGTCACAGGCGTCGCGCTCATTGCATTCCTTGCCTACTCGCTCGGTGCCGTGGGCAACGAGGGCGAGATGTGCGGCAAACTGATCGTGTGGCTCTTCGCCATGCGCGCGCTGATGATCGTCACCAGCCTCGCTTCCTACTTCATCAATGAAGCGCTCAGCCAGGCAAAGTACGGCAAGGCGAAGGACTTCCACGAGGAAGCTCCGCTCACATGGCTCGTGTGGATCACATCGATCCTCTCGATCGTCGTCACCTTCGTCGCGAGCAAGTGGTTGCTTGGCAACATCGAATACAACGGCGTGAAACTGGAGAACCTCTGGTGGGCGCTCAGCATCATCATCTCCTGCGGGACGATCGCCGGCGCCGTCATCCCCGAGTTCACGAAGGTGTTCACCAGCACCAGTTCGGGCCATGTCGATGAAGTGGTGAACGCCAGCAAGCAGGGCGGCGCATCACTGAACATCCTCTCTGGCTTCGTGGCGGGCAACTACAGCGCCTTCTGGAAGGGTCTCGTGATCGCGGGACTGATGGGCATCGGTTGGTGGATCTCCACCGAGAAGGACATCGCAGCACTCATGCCTGCCGCGTACGCGTTCGCCGACCCCATCTTCGCGTTCGGTCTGATCGCGTTCGGCTTCCTCGGCATGGGGCCCGTGACGATCGCCGTCGACAGCTTCGGACCCGTGACGGACAACGCACAGTCCGTGTACGAACTCAGCCGCATCGAGGCGCAGCCCGGCATCAAGGAGGAGATCAAGCGCGACTTCGGCTTCAACCCCGACTTCGAAGTGGCCAAGCACACGCTCGAAAAGGGCGATGGTGCAGGCAACACCTTCAAGGCGACCGCGAAGCCCGTGCTCATTGGCACTGCTGTTGTCGGTGCGACCACCATGGTGTTCGGCATCATCCTTGCGCTCATCAAGTCCGAGGCGCCGACGGATGCCACGCTGCAGCAGTTGCAGGCGGCGAGCCAACTGGTGATCGGCAAGCTGTCCATCGTGACGCCCGAGATTCTTCTTGGGCTCCTCATCGGTGGCGCGGTGATCTACTGGTTCACGGGTGCCGCGACGCAAGCCGTCGTGACGGGCGCGTACCGAGCCGTGGTGTTCATCAAGGAGAACATCAACCTCAACAAGGCGGAGGCAAGCATCGAGGACGCCAAGAAGGTGGTGGAAATCTGCACGGTCTACGCGCAGAAAGGAATGACCAACATCTTCCTCGTGGTCTTCTTCTTCTCGCTCGGACTCCCCTTCTTTGATCCGTTCTTCTTCATCGGCTATCTGGTGTCGATGGCGTTCTTCGGGCTCTATCAGGCGATCTTCATGGCCAACGCAGGCGGCGCGTGGGATAACGCGAAGAAGATCGTTGAAGTGAACCTGCGCGCAAAGGGCACGGACCTTCATGCCGCGACCGTGGTCGGTGACACCGTGGGCGACCCCTTCAAGGACACCAGTTCGGTGGCGCTGAACCCCGTTATCAAGTTCACGACGCTGTTCGGGCTTCTCGCGGTGGAGATCGCCATTGCCATGAAGGACAATCCGGCGCGCGTGTGGATCGGTGTCGGCTGCGCATTGGTGGCATGCTTCTTCGTCTGGCGCAGTTTCTACGGCATGCGCATCCCGACGGACGCAAAGCGCTAAGTGCGCAGACAGAGGCTGGGCCGATCGCAACGCCGCTACCGACCTAGAATGTTGGGCCGATGTTCGTTCCATTCGCTTTGCTCGCAGTGACCGCTGTCGCGCCTGGCGCGGATGCCGCGTCAGGCGGCCTGCTCCGTGAGGCAGGTACTTGGCTGGCGGGTCATGGCGCACTCACCATCTTTGTTGCATTCGTCCTCTGCGGCATCGGCCTGCATCTCTCCGAGGATTTCATCCTCATCCCCGCGGGCATCATGACGGTGGATGCCGTCACGGGCAATGTCTCCTGGCCACTGTTTGTCGAGTATGGCATCGCTGCGTGGGCGGGGATCATTCTTGGCGACATCGGATGGGTCTGGATCTGCCGTCACTTTGGTGCGCGCATTCTTGGCAGTCGCTGGTTCCTGCGTTTGGTCGGACCGCGCACGCTGCTCGAGATGAAGTACGAAGTGGATCGCCGCGGTGCGTGGGCGTTGCTGGCCGCGCGCTTCATTCCCGGTGCGCGCACACCGATGATCACCGTGTGCGGTCTCATGCACCTTGCTTGGTGGCAGGTGTTGTTGGTGGAGATGTGTGGCGTCGTCATCACCGCCCCGCTCCAGATGCTGATTGGCGTTGGAGTCGCGAAGCTCGGGCAGCAGTTTGAAAGCGATGCGCATCGCTGGATGCTTTACATCGGTGCAACGCTCGCCGTCGTGCTGGTGACGTTCATTCTGCACTTGGTCATTGCCCGAAGAGCCAAGAGTGCCAACAAGCCCCGTGCAAAGGTCACCTGGCTCGAGACACTCCGCGGAACGGCTGCGGTGCGCCGCGCTCCGCGCCACAGGCTCCAAAACAACTGAGGATCGTTGCCGATTCGCCGAGGGCGCGTTAGACTCCGCCGCCCCTTTTGCCAACATTTGTTCGGCAGGCGGGGCGACAATCTGGCACACACTGGGCGAATACTCAAGTGGTCAACGAGGACAGACTGTAAATCTGTTGGCTTTGCCTTCGTAGGTTCGAATCCTACTTCGCCCATTTTTTTGGCTTTCAGTAGCGTTTGCTCCCCAATCGCGTGAGCCGCAGACTGCCTGAAGAGCCCTCAACATCCCCCCCCCCGCAAACGCAACATTTTGCGGAAGTTTATTTGCACCACCCGCCCGATGGGGGCATCTTGCAGAGTCGTTGGGGAGTGCCCAATGTCTGCTGGGAAAAGGGGTTCGTAACACAAAGGAACATTGCCATGATGACTGCTCGTCTTGAAAGACACTTCACTCTTGCGACCGCCGCGCTGTCGATCGCTGCCGCCTCGCACGCCGAGGTGATCACTTGGAACATCAACACTGTCGTCCCTGCAACCATTGACGGGCTGTACTGCAACGTCGAGACCCAGCAGTCCATCACGCTGCCTGGCTCTGGTCTGCCCGGCTGGGACCTCAATCCCTACGGCACCACGGCCATGACTTTCTTCTGGTCTGGCACCACCAACGGTGCATCGGCCGGCGTCCGCCTGAACACTGTCGCTGGCGGCACCACGAGCGGTACGACCCTGTCGAGCCTTCCGGAAGGCTTCGTCATCGGGCCCGCTCTCGTCGGCGGTTCGTCTGGCGCCTCCTTCGGGTCAGGCAGTCCGAGTTTCACCACCACGGCCCAAGGGAAGTGGGCCTACAACGCTGTGAACCGCTTCGGCTTCCGCTTCACGGACGCTGCTGGTCAGGTTCGCTACGGATGGGGCGAAATGCAGATGGGCGCCACCGCGGGCGTCCGCACACTGCTGAGCGTGTCCTACGAAAACTCCGGTGGTCCGATCACCGTCGGTGGCGGCCCGCCCCCGACCTACAACCCGTGCGCTGCAATCAATCCCGTGCTGGCTAGCGGACCGAACAGTGTCTTCATGAATGTGGACACGGCGCAGGATCTCGCCCTGAGTGGTTGCGGTACTGCCGCGAAGGCGAACTATTACAAGTACACGGCGCCCTGGGCGGGCAGTTTCACCTTCAGCACCTGCTCCAGTGGTGCAGCCACGCGTCTTGCAGTGCTTGATGGTTGCGCGGCTGGTTCCAACCAACTCGGATGCAACGACAATGCCTGCGGCAGTTCGTCGTCACTCGATCTTTCCCTGACCAGTGGTCAGGTCGTGTACGTGGTGGTCGGTGGTGAAGGTGGATCGAACTTGCCTTCGCCGCTCGCCATCGATGTGACCGCCCCGCCAGCGCCGCCAAACCCAAACTGCGCCACCGCGACCGCACTGGCATTCGGCTCGAACGCGGTCGACAACGCCACACACTCGGGTGACTTGACGGTTCGCTCCACTGCCACCACTGGTACCGCCTTCGTCTACAAGGCTCGTTGGTTCAAGTTCACCCCGACCGTGACGGGTGCATACACCTTCAGTGCTTGCGGTTCGGTGAACGACACCAAGTTGGCGTTGGCAGCAGAGTGTCCAGGGGTGGGTGCAACTTTCAACTCGATCGCCTACAACGACGATGCGTGCGCATGCTCCTCGGGCTGTGGCACGGCGACGCAGTCGAACTATTCAAGCCGCTTGAACAGTTCCAACACTGGCATCCCACTCACACAGGACCTCGTGGCAGGTCAGGCCTACCTGCTCGTATTCGGCGGCTTTGGAGCGGCAACGGCAACGGTTTCGGCTGACCTCGTTATCGATGGTCCGCCACAAACCCCACCGTGCTCGGGTGATTTCAACGGCGACGGCCAACGCGACGGTTCGGATCTCACGGCGCTGCTCGCCTGTTGGAGCGCGGGATGCGGCGATCTGGACAACGATGGAGCGACCGGTGGCAGTGACCTCACGGCGCTGCTGGCGGTGTTCGGCGTGCCCTGCCAGTAATCGAGTCTGTCAGACAGTTGAGTGACTTTCGCGCGGGGTGTCTTCGGACACCCCGCGCTTCATTGTGTCGGGTCCCGATTGCGCGGCGCCCTCTCGCGCGGCGTCGCGCCCGATAGCCTCTGCGCATCGTGCCGTACTTTGACCGTCCGATCGCGCTGCTAATTCTTGCGGTGCTGCCGCTGATTTGGTGGTCGGTGTGGAAGCGGCGCGGCTTCACGGGCACACGCCGTGCCGTCGTGGCGGCGACCGCGCGTTCGCTGCTGTTGGCTCTGCTCGCGCTCGCCCTCGCGCAGCCCGCCATCCGCCGCACTGGCGAGCAGGTCACCGTAGTGGTCGTTGCAGATGTCAGCAAGTCGGTACCTGCCGAACTGCTGCAGCAGGCGCAGAGCTTGCTTGAGCGCGCCGCCGAGCGCAGAACCGACCGCGCCGATCGCATCGGGGTTGTGGCGGTCGGACGCGATGCGGCAGTGACGGAGATTCCACGGATGGGCGGGCGAATCGACCTTGCCGTTCGTCCGGGCGATCTTGAGGGATCAGATCTCGCCGAGGGGGTACAGCGAGCGCTCGCCGTACTGCCGCCCGACACGATGAACCGCATCTTGCTGGTCTCGGACGGCAACGAGACCGCGGGCAGCCTCGCCGCAGCCGCGGATCTTGCCGCAGCCAACCGCGTTCCCATCGATGTTCTTCCGATCACCTACTCGCACGCGCGTGAGACGCTGATCGAGAGCATCCGACTGCCGTCTCGCGTTCGATCGGGACAGGCAGCATCGCTGCGCATCGCGCTGCGCAGTCAGGGCGGTGGCAGCGGCACGCTCTTGGTCTGGGAGAACGATCAGCCCATCGACTTGGATCCCGCATCGCCTGGTGCGGGTCGCCGCATCACGCTGCCTGCGGGTCCGAGCACCATCGAAGTGCCGCTGTCGCTCGACCGTTCTGGGGCGCGCCGCTTCCGCGCGCTTTTCGAGCCCGATGCGGCAAGCGGCGATGGCGTTCTTGAAAACAACCGCGGCGCGACGACCACGTTCGTCTCAGGTGAAGGCAGCGTGCTGGTCATCCACGATGCGGAGGCGGAGAGCGCTTCTCTCGTGCAGGCGCTGCAGCGCGGCGGACTCACCGTCGACACGATCTCCAGCGATCAGCTTGTCGGAGACATGGCGTCGCTCTCCGCGTACGACGCCGTCGTGCTGTCGAATGTCCCCCGCTACTCGATCGACAATGCGACGGACAAGCTGCTGCGCTCCTATGTGCACGACCTTGGTGGCGGCCTGCTGGTGACCGGCGGCGACAATTCATTTGGCGCGGGCGGCTGGATCGGCAGCGCGCTTGCGGATGCGCTCCCTGTGAAACTGGATCCTCCAGCATCGCGCGAGATGATGCGCACCTGTGTTGCGGTGGTGATCGACACCTCTGGCTCGATGTGCAACCTGGTCTCCGGCACGGGACGATCGCAGCAGGAGGAGGCGAACGACGCGGCAGTTGCGGGGCTTCGGTCGATGACGCGTCTCGACGAGATCATTGTTGTGGCGTTCAATCAGGATGCAGAAGTCCGTGTGCCGCGTCAGCAGGTTGGCGACGGCAAGAAGATTGCCGCTTCGATTTTGAGCATGCAATCGGGTGGCGGAACAGATCAGTTTGCGGGGATGGAACTCGCCATCGCTGAACTGCTCAAGTCCAAGGCCGCGACTCGGCACATGGTGATCCTCACGGATGGCCAGACCACGGGCGATCAGGAACTTGGCAAGCAGATCGTCGAGACAGCGCGCCGCAACAAGATCACGATCTCCACGATTGGCGTCGGCGATGGCAGCAACGATGAACTGCTGGCATTCCTCGCGCAGGAAGGTGGCGGCGAGCACTATTCGATCGACACGCCCGCCGCTGCGCGCCGTCTGCCGGCGATGTTCATCCGTGAGATGTCCATCGGATCACGAAACCTCATCGCAGACGGGATCTTTCAACCGCAACTTCGCCGTGATGCGGGCGGCCCCGTGGCGCCCGATCTCAGTGCGCTGCCGCCGCTCGGCGGTTCGGTGATCACCGTGCCGCGCGATGGGCTGTCGCAGTATCCGATCGTGCGCGTCTCGGAGGAGGGCACCGACCCAATCCTTGCGCACTGGAACCACGGACTCGGAAAGGTGGTTGCGTTCACGAGTGATACAACAGGTCGCTGGGGATCCGCGTGGGTGGCATGGAGCGGATTCCAGCCCTTCTGGGAGCGCGTCGTGCGGTGGCTGATGCGTCCCGCCGCGCCTGACAGTCTGGTGCTTCGTACTCGGATCGATGGCGATGATGCGGTCGTGGAACTCGATGCGACTGGGATGAACGCAGGCTCCGCGCCGTTTGGTCGCGCCGAAGCGCGAATCGTGATGCCCAACGGCACGGTGCAGCGCCTGCCAATGGTGCAGAAGGGTCTCGGTCGATTCGAGGGGCGTTTCACCTGCGAGGGAACTGGGTCATACCTCGTGGACGCCGGGCTGAGCGAGAGTGGCGCGGCGCGCGCGAGCGGTTCGGTGCAGGCGTGCGTGAGTGTTCCCTACTCGCGGGAGTACCGCATGACCCGCGACAACTCCACGCTGCTGACACAGGTGGCGGAACAAACGGGCGGGCGCGTGCTGTCTGCCGCATCGCTTGCAAGTGAAGATCTCTTTGACCGATCGGGGCTGACGCAGCCTCGCTCAGTCCGCCAGATTTGGGACATCCTCGCGATCATTGCGGCGGCGCTGCTGGTGATCGATGTGGCGGCGCGTCGGCTCGTGTTCGATGCGGGCTTGCTGCGTGATGGGCTGTCGAGCGTGACTGGCGTTTCGCGTGCCGGTCGCGGGGAGACGATCGCTGCGTGGAAACGCGCGCGTGCGGCGTCTGCGAGTGGCAGCGCCGCAAGCAGTGAAACCGCGGTGCCCACACAGTCGTCGACCGTTGGATCAGCGTCCACCGACGCCAGACCCGCGGCGAGATCGACGGCGCGCGCGGCGCCTGAGACGAAGACACCCGAGGCGCCAGGTGCCCACGCGAAGGGTTCGGCCAGCGCGGACTCTGCGCCGCGCGCCGAGGAAGAGGAGTCAAACGATCCGCTCTCACGGCTGCGACGCGCCAAACGCAGAGCCAAGGAAGAGATGGACGGCGACCAACGCGCGGAGTGACGAGTTTCCCCTCCATTGCCGCCCACAGCGGGCGCGGCTATCCTCGCGCGTTCGCCGCGCAACGAGTGAATCAGCGCGGGGTGTAGCTCAGCTTGGTAGAGCGCTTGGTTCGGGACCAAGAGGCCGCAGGTTCAAATCCTGTCACCCCGATTTCGCCGCGCCCGTAAGTGGAAACCGATGCTCGAGTCCACACTCGGGGCATATTGGTTCGCCCGCTGGGCTGCGCGCATGTCCGCAGCCTCGGCAGAACGCCCCTCGCAACGCATGACGCATGCGGCGCGTTCGCCCGAGAAAGATCGCCGGACCGAAACACCAGAACGCGCCGCCGATGCCCCATGTCAGCGCGATGAGGCTGCCCTCCGCACAGTAGCACTGCGTCTTGCGCCGCACGATCACATCAAGAGGAATCGTTCCCGCAATCAGCAGCCCTGTACCCGCGAGCACGCGGCGAATGATCCACGCCTCGGGTACATCGTGCCGCATGACGCGCCGAGAGATCCATCGGTGCCACACGATCCATGTCACAACAAGCTGAGCAGCGAACACGGCGAACAGCGTTCCAACAGAGAGTGACCATTCGTTACTTGGCAAGAGGTGCCAGAGCGTGCCGACCAGGGCGATCAACCACGCGGTGGAGAGCATTGCGGCGATCCCGCTCGCAGCGAGCACCGTCCAGCGCAGCGAACGCGGGCGTCCCGCGCGCGTGATCGGGGAGAATGTCGGCAAGAGGAAGATGCCTTGGGTGATGGCGATAAACGCCGCCCCGATCCAGATGAGCCCCCACGAATCGAGGTCCATCGGCAGCCGTTGGAAGAGAACTTCCGCCACTCGACTTGGAACGTCCTGCAAGTCGCTTGGGATGGAAGCGAGCGTGATAATGGTCACGAGGCCAACAATGCTTGCCAGGAGGAAGGACATTGCAACGACCAGGAAGAGTCCCCACAGGCGCATGGCTTGTGGAGGCTATGGCAAGGGGGCGGGCACAATGGATAAAAGATTCACACTCAGCGGAGATATTGGCCACATTTTGACCCTCCATCATTTGCCAGCCATGGCAGCCCGTGCCATACTCTCCCCTGGTGCGGCAGGGCCTGCCGTGGGTCTGGTTTTGCAGTCCGGCAGTCCGGTCGATTGAACTCAAGCCACGGTGTCTGTGTGCCGATGCTTGAGGGAAGGCCCGACGATGTGCGTGAGGTGTTCGGCGCTGTTGGCTCGGAAGTTGTAACGAGGTGATGACAAAGATGAAAGACTTGCAACGTTCTGCGTGGAGTGTGTGCGCTGTTGTTCTCGCCTTCGCGATTTCGTCCGAGGCGTTCGCGCAGAGAGGCTCAGGCAAGTCAGGTCCACAGACCAGCGGAAAGACCACGACACCTCCCAACAAAACAACAACCCCTCCACCGCCCGCGCCTGCAGCCACCCCGCCCGCCGCACCCAAGCCTGCAGCCGCAACGCCACCAGTCGCGCCCGCGCCTGCAGCCACTCCGCCAGCAGCACCCAAGCCTGCAGCGGCAAAGCCACCAGTCGCGCCCGCGCCTGCAGCCACTCCGCCAGCAGCACCCAAGCCTGCAGCGGCAACGCCACCAGTCGCGCCTGCACCTGCAGCCACTCCGCCTGCAGCACCCAAGCCTGCAGCGGCAAAGCCACCAGTCGCGCCCGCGCCTGCAGCCACCCCGCCTGCAGCACCTAAGCCTGCAGCCGCAACACCACCAGTCGCGCCCGCGCCTGCAGCCACCCCGCCTGCAGCACCCAAGCCTGCAGCGGCAAAGCCACCAGTCGCGCCCGCGCCTGCAGCCACTCCGCCAGCAGCACCCAAGCCTGCAGCGGCAACGCCACCAGTCGCGCCTGCACCTGCA
>Ga0194134_10001652_pt1 | contig 28746 bp, 15 predicted proteins | sample TA2KigOff0mmetaG_FD_148602 | JGI IMG/M metagenome (GOLD analysis project Ga0194134, IMG submission 148602) | Freshwater microbial communities from Lake Tanganyika, Tanzania - TA2015056 Kigoma Offshore 0m | ecosystem: Environmental > Aquatic > Freshwater > Lake | place: Tanzania: Lake Tanganyika... | reverse complement strand
GCCCGCGCCCGGCCCGGCGAACACCGCGCGGCCCTGCTCGCGTGGCAGCAGGACACCGCGCGCCTCTGGGGCCTCGCGCACGCGGCCCCGTCCGTCCGCGCGCTGGCGGCAGCCGCGGCTCCCGCAGGTGCCGGCACCGAAGCCTGGCTGCGGCTCTGGCAGGAGGCGGACCAGGCGCTCTACGGCCCGCGCCCGGAATTGCCGGGGGACTGGCTCGATCGCGCGCAGATGGCCTTCGCCCAGCGCCGGCTGCCCGGTTTCCGGCCCTGGACCCTCCTGCGGCCGCGCAACCTGATGCCGTTCGCGGCCGGCCTCGTCCTCTGGGCGGGCATCACCGGCACGGCCCTCGAGGCGGCCGCCACCGCCACAACCGACCCGGCGGGGCTGTACCGGCGCGGGGATTTCGCGGGGGCGGAAAAGGCGTGGCGACGCGGAGTGGAACAGGCGCCCGCCAACTGGATCGCCCGCCACAACCTCTCGCTGGCGCTGGAGCAGCTAGACCGGAACCCGGAGGCAGCCGCGCACGCCGCGGCGGCGTTCGTGCAACAGCCGGACCACGAGGCCGTGCGGTGGCACTTCGCGCATACCGCCGGCCGCGGCGGCACGGCGCCCTCGGAACTGGTCCCCTTCCTCCAGCCCGACCTCTGGCGCGGCTGGGCCCGGCACGCGTCGCCCGCCGATTGGGAGTGGGCCGCGGTTTTCGCCGCGTGGCTCGCGGCCGCCGGCCTCGCCGGGGTCCTCACCCTCGCCTACCAAGGAGAAGGCGTTGGGTGGCGGCGCGTGGCCTGGACCGGTTTCGGCCTCGGCTTGGTCGGCGCGGGCCTTGGGATGGCCGGCACGGTCGCATACGGCCCGGCCGCGCATCCCGCGGCCGCGATCGTGGCCCGCGCCACCGTGCTGCGCTCGATCCCCACCGAAGCGGACACCACCCAGAAGACGACCCCGCTCACCGCGGGCGGCCTCGCCCGGATCGAGGGCAGCTTCCTCGGTTGGCGGCGGCTCGCCTTCCCCAACGGTCAGACCGGCTGGGTGCGCCGCGAGGACCTCGTGCCGGTCTGGCGCTGACGGCCCGCTCAGCGGGAGCGGAACAACTCGCTGGCGACGGCGGTGAGGACGAGCGTGCGCAGGCCGTGACCGTCCTTGCGGACGGCCTCGAGGACCTGTTCCACGACGGGCTCGTCGACCGCCTCGAGGTGGCGGCCGGTGCCGTAGCTGAGGAACTGGCGGATGAGGTGCCGCGTGAAGACGTCGCGCCGGTTGGCCGCGAGCAGGCGGCGGAACTCGGGGAAGCCGGCGTAGGTTTCGCCGGAGCTGAGCTCCCCGCTCGCGTCGACCGCGGGCGCCGGAGCGTTGCCCTTGGGTTTGGGGTAGGCGACGCGCCAGCGGCCGATCGGGTCGAAGCTCTCGAGCGCGAAGCCCAGCGGATCAATCTTGCGGTGGCACTCGGCGCAGGCGGCGTCGGCGCGATGCCGCGCCAGCCGCTCGCGCAGCGTGGTGGTGCCGTTTACGTCGGGCTCGATCGCCGGGACCACGTCGGGTGGCGACGGTGGGCGGATCCCGAGAATATTCTCGGAGACCCAGACGCCGCGCGTGACCGGGGAGGTCTCGACGCCATTGGCGCTCACCGTGAGGACGCCGGCCATCCCGAGCAGGCCGCCGCGCTGCGCGTTGCCGGCGAGGCTCACGCGCTGGAATCCGTCAGCGAGGCGCAGCGTGTTCCGCTCCGGCAGCTGGTAAAGGCGGGCGAGGCGCTTGTCGGCGAAGGTGTAGTCGGCCTCGAGGAAATCGTGCACCGGCCCGTTCCCGCGAAGCAGGTGCAGGAAGAAGAGGCGCGCCTCGGTCTTCATCGCTTCGGGCAGGTTCTCGGCGTAATAGGCACGCGCGGTCTCGCGCGGCGGGGGCATCCCGCCGAGGTCGCGCAGGTGGAGCCAGCCGTCGAGGAAGCCGGCGGCGAAGGCGTCCGCCGCCGGGGAGGCGAGCAAACGCGCCGCCTGCCGGGCGAGTTCCGCGTCGTCGGCCAGGCGGCCGGAGTCGGCGGCCGCGCGGATCTCCGCGTCGGGCAGCGTGGCCGTGAGGGCGTACGCGAGGCGGGTCGCGAGGGCGTGCGGCCCGAGCCGGGCACCGGCCGCGCCGGTCTCCTCGTCGAGGTAGAGGAACGAAGGGGAGCAGAGGATGAACTTGACCGTGTCGAGCGCGGCGGCGCGGGGCGTCGCCCCCTCGCGGAGACGGCCGGCGCGCACGGCGGTGAGGGCGTCACGGTCCTCCCTGGTGAGCGGCCGGCGGTAGGCGCGGGCAGCGAAGGCCTCCAGTTGCGCCGCGGCGCGATCCGCTTGGAAGCCCTCCGGGCCGAACACCGCGACCTCCTCGGCCCCGCCACCGGGCTCGGGCAGCGGGCCCTCGATCGTGATCTCGCTGATCCGGATGTGCGGGAGCTTGCCCTCGCGCAACAGGTGCGTGCGGCTCACGCCGGCCTTGGCGAAGCGCCCCTGGAAGTCATCCGCGTAGCGGCGGTTGATCGTGAGCACGGAGGCGCGCGACTCGTGCGGTCCGTTGGGGAAGATGAAGCGCGGGGTTTGCCCCTGCTCCAGCCAGACGCGGAAGCGGAGCCAGCGCGGCTCGTCGTCCGGCACCACCGCCTGGCCGAGCAGCGGCTCGATCGCCTGCGGGTAATGGATGTGGTTACGAGAGGCATCGCCCGGCACCACGCCGAGGAGGAACGGTTCCGTGAAATCGATGCCGAAGATCGCCGGATCGTAATGCGTGTCGCGGTGGAGCGCCTGTGCGAGGACCGCAATGTCGTACAGGCCCGAGGAGGGCACGCCCTGCAAGAAGTCCTCGATGTGGCCGTAACCGCCCTGGCGCGTGTCAGTGTTCGGCTGCTCGTATAGGCAAAGGTAGCGGAAATTAAACGCGGCCTTGTGCGGGCCCTGCAGTTCCTCGTACTGGACGAAATTGCCCGCGAAGCGCCAGGTGCGCGGGACCGGCTCCGGCCGGCCCAACCGCTGCTCCACAAGGCGGTGCGCCGCCTGGAAGTACTGGTCGAGCAGGAACCCGGAGGTGACGAGCGAGCGGCCGATGGTGTCGAGGCGTTCGCTCGCCTTCTCCTTGGGGAAGTCAGCGGTGAGGCCGAGGGTGTCGACGCGGCGGCCGAACAGGGTGGCGAGGGTCTGCTCGTACTCCCGGTTTGAGAGCCGGCGGAGCACGGTGCGGGCGCCCGCGGCCGCGCCGCCGTCACGCGCCGCCGCGATCCCGGCGCGCAGGGCGCGGATGACCGCGAGGCGTTCGGCGTCGGAGGGCTGGGGCTCCTCGCGGGGCGGCATCTCCCCGAGGGTGAGCTGGTCGATGATGTCCTTGGCCTCGATCAGGGCCGCGGCGCCAGCCAGCGGCAGGCGGAACGCGCGGAAGTCGTGGTCCGCCTTCTGCTTTTCCGCGCCGTGGCAGCGCAGGCAGTGGCGGCCGAGGAAGTCGGTGACCTCCGGGGAGGCGATCGCCGGGGCCGACGCGAGGGTCAGCCCGAGGGCCAGCCCACGGAATCCGCCGCCACGCCGCCGCATCGGAATCCTCACCTCAGGCGAACCGGCCCGTGCTGGTGCCGAAGGCGCCGGTCTCGAGCCCCATCCGCTGGGCGATGTCGACGAAGAGGTTGCAGAGCGGGATCTTGCCGGGGCCGGTCGCGGGCAGGCGCTTGAACTCGCCGTGCCGGTAGCCGCCGCCGGCGAGGATCACGGGCAGATCCGAGTTTTTGTGCGTGTTGGCGTCGCCGATGCCGCTGCCGAAGAGGACCGTCGTGGCGTCCAGCAGGGAGCCACCGCCGTCCCGCAGCCCGGCGAGACGCGTGAGGAAGCGGTTGAACTGGACGATCTGGTAGGTCTCCAGCGTCAGCAGGTGCTGGATCGCGGACTCGTCGTTCCCGTGGTGGGAGAGGCCGTGGTACGACTTGTCGATGCCAAGGTTCTGGGGGAGGAAGTCGCCGCCGATCTCGAGGGTCGCGATCCGGGTGGAGTCGGTGTGCAGGGCAAGGGCGATCAGCTCGTATAGGAGCGGGAGGTCCTCGACCTTGTTGCGGTTCACGGGCCGCTCGAGGGGCGCCGCGGGCTTGGGCTGGCTGGCCCAGCGCTGCCGCAATTGCAGCCGCTGCTCCACCTCGCGCACGGAGGTGAAGTACTCGTCCAGCTTCGCGCGGTCCTCGCGGTCGACGCGCCGAGCGAGGCGGCCGGCATCCTCCCGCACGGCGTCGAGGATGGAGGCCTGGAGGCGGTGCTCGCCCTGCCGGCGCGAGCGGCGGTCGGGGGCGTCCTCGACGAAGAGGCGGTCGAACAGCTCGGCCGGGCCGGAGATGGGCGGCACGCGCACGCCGGCCTTGGTCCACGAGAGCTGGCAGCCGCCGTGGATGCCGCCCTCCGAGCCGACGGTGAGCGAGGCGAATCGCGTCTCGGGGCCGATCTCCTCGGCCATATACTGGTCGAGCGTGACGTTGCCCGCGGGGCGGTTCTGGGCCTCGGAGTTGAGGACGCCGGAAAGGAAGGAGTGGACCGCGAAGTGGCCGCCCTTCACGCCGTGGTCGAGGCCGCGGTAGAGGGTGAGGTGCCGGCGGTTCCCGTCGAGCGGCGCGAGCAGGCGGGTCGACTCGTAAGCGGCGCCCGGCGTGGCGGGGAACAGGTGCTTGGTCTGGAAGCCCAGCAGGTTGCCGATCGCGACGAACCGGCGCGCGCCGGTGCCGGCCCCCTTCGCCGTCCGGAGGGCGGAGCCGCCATCGGCGGCGCGGGCCATCAGCGAGGGGAGCGCGGGCAGGGCGAGCGAGGCTCCGAGGGACTGGAGCAGGAAGCGGCGGCGATTCATCGGGGTCGGGATGCCGGCACCTTCGAGGTGGCGGAGCACCCTCAGCACACCGCGCGGGCGCGCCGGCGGCGAGGAAAAAACCCGGCGGGTCAGCCCGCGGCCGGCCGGGCCCACGCGGGGACGACCCCGAGTTCCACGTCGAAGACCACGCGCCCGAGCAGGAGCAGGAGGCCGACGAGAATGGGCACGATCAGGACGTTCAGCCACATCCCCGCGCGCGCCATCTGCGGGAGGGTGACGTGGCCGCTGCCGAACACGATCGCGTTGGGCGGCGTGCCGACCGGCAGCACATAGGAGCAGTTGGCGGCCAGGGCCGTGGGGATGAGGAACAGCAGCGGGTTCTGACCCAGGCTCAACGCGAGGGCCGCCACAATCGGCAAAAACGTCGCGGCGGTGGCCGTGTTGCTCGTGAGCTCCGTGAGCATCAGGATCCCGAAGCACACCACGCAGACGAGGGCGATGGTCGGGATGCCGCCGAGTCCGGCGCAGAGGTCACCCAGGTAGCGGGAAAGCCCGTGCTTCTCGATGTTGCCCGCGAGACTCAGGCCACCGCCGAACAGTAGCAGGACGTCCCACGGCAGGCCCTTGGTCGACTCCCAATCCATCAGGAACTCGCCGCGCCGCGGATTCACCGGCAGGAAGAAAAGGGCGAGCCCGCCCGCGATCGCGATCGTCGTGTCCGTGAGCAGCGGCAGCGCGCGGGCCAGTAGCGGCTGGAAGATCCACGCGAGCGCCGTGAGAACGAACACCCAGAGCACGCCGATCTCCCCGCGCGACCACGGACCCAGCTCCGCGCGCGCGGTCCGCAGGTGCTCGGCCAGCCCGGGAATCTCACCCCGCCCGAGCCGGAAGCTCACCCGGGTCAGGATCAGGTACACCACCGGAAGCGTCACCAGCATCACCGGCACGCCGAGGAGCATCCATTGACCGAAGCCGAGGGTGAGCCCGTAGGACTTGGCGACGTAGGCCGCGAGCAGGGCATTGGGCGGCGTGCCGATCAGCGTCGCCATCCCGCCCGTCGTGGCGCCGTAGGCCACGGCGAGCAGTAGCGCGGTCGAAAAGTTCCGGTTGCCCGCCGCGATCCCCCCGCCGTCCCGCGGCAGCAGCTGCACGATCGAGATCGCGATCGGCAGCATCATCAGCGCGGTGGCCGTGTTGCTGACCCACATACTGACCGCGGCCGAGGCGAGCAGGAACCCGCCCACTAGGCGGTCCGGCCGCGTGCCCAGCACACCGATCAGGTTGATCGCCACGCGCCGGTGGAGATTCCAACGCTGCATCGCCAGCGCGATGAGGAACCCGCCGAGGAACAGGTAGATGACCGGGTTGGCGAACGGGGCCGCCGTCTCACGGATGTCCCCCAGGCCGAGCGCCGGGAACAGGATCAGCGGCAGCAGGGCGGTGACCGGGATCGGCACCGGCTCGCAGATCCAGAAGATCGCCATCAGCAGGGCGGCACCGGCCGTCCGCCAGCCCTCAGGGCTCAGGCCCGGCGGCGGGGGCAACACCAGCGTCAAAATCAGGGCTCCGGGGCCGAGGATCCAGCCGCAGAGCTGGCGCAGGCCGGGGCCGACCGGGGGCTGCAGGGAGTCGTGGTGCGGAGCGGTACTCAAGCGTGGACAGGGTCACGCGGACCGGGGGCGACCGGTCGCGGTTCAGGCGAAGGACTTGCCGCAGCCGCAGGTGCTCTGCGCGTTCGGGTTGCGGATGTCGAAGCCCTTGCCGTGCAGGCCGTCGTCGAAATCGATCGTCGAACCCGACAGGTACGCGAGGCTGGTGGGGTCGATCAGCACCGCCACGCCCTCACTTTCGCAGCGGGCGTCGTCGGCCTTCGGCTCGTCGAACGACATCCCGTACTGGAAGCCGGAGCAGCCCCCGGTTTCCACCAGCACCCGCAGCTGCTTGGCGGGATCATTCAGCTCCGCCTGCATCGTCCGCACCTGCCGGGCCGCGCGGGCCGTCAACGTGATCATCCCCCGACCGTGGGCCCGGGGGCGGACCTGTCAAACCCCCGTGCAGCAGTTTTCAGGCCGTTTTCACGTCTCGACTCTTGCCACGGTTTTGCGCGGGGCGTTGACTGGGGGCGATGGCGGATCTCACGCACCTCTTTGACCACCTGCGCTATGAGCTCACGCGCAAGATCGCCGAGGGCGGGATGGGGGTCGTGTACGAGGCCCGTCAGCTGGGGGCCGGGCATTTCCGCAAGGTCGTCGCGATCAAGGTGATCCGGGAGGAGTATTCCGCGCTGGAGGACTTCCAGAACAACTTCATCGGCGAGGCCCGGCTGGTGGCCGACCTGATCCATCCGAACATCGTCCAGACCTACCATCTCGGCCGCGCCGGCGGGCAGTACTTCATGGTGATGGAATTCGTCCGCGGCGTCAGCCTAGAGCAGTTCCTCGACCGCCACCGGAAAACGGGCCGCCCGGTGCCCGTGGACCTCGCGGCGTTCATCATCTCGCGCGTCGCCAGCGGGCTCGCCTACGCGCACGCCCAGCGCGACGCGGAGGGCCGCCTCCTTAACCTCGTGCACCGCGACATCGGCCCGAAGAACGTGCTGCTGTCCTTCGAGGGCGACGTGAAGCTGACCGACTTCGGCATCGCGAAGGCCCTGAACCTGATGTACAACGAGGAGGGCCGGGTGATCGCGGGCAAGGACGAGTACCTGTCCCCCGAGCAGGCCAGCTACGCCGTGACCGACGCCCGCGCCGACCTGTTCCCGCTCGGCATCGTGCTCACGGAGCTGCTGCTAGGGCGCAACCTGTTCCGCTCCGCCGACCGCGCGCAGTCCCGGCGCAACATCCTCACGCTCCCGATCCCGCGCTTCGGCAGCCTGCGGGCGGACATCAGCGCCCCGCTCGAGGCGATCCTGCAGCGGATGCTGACCCGCGACCGGGACCGGCGCTACCAGGGCGCGGGCGAGATCGTGCGGGACCTCGAGGAGCACCTCTACGGCGGGCGGTTCGGGCCCACGACGCGCACCCTCTCCGACTACGTAAAAGCCCTCTGGGGCGTAAGTGAATCCGGCGCCGCTCCGGTGGTGCCCGTGGCGGCCGGCGCCCGATGATCCCGGCTTCGTCCTAACCGCATGAGTGGAGCCGCTTTCAGCAACGAACTGCGCCAGCGCCAGACCCAGACCCAGGTCCTGGCGCCGCAGCTGCGTCAGTCGCTGAAGATCCTCCAGGTCGCCGCCCTCGACCTGCGGACGGTGATCCAGGAAGAGCTGCAGGCCAACCCCACCCTCGAGGAGCTGCCCCTCGATAGCGTCAGCCTCGACGCGCCCACCGACGCCCCCGAGGGCGGCGGGCAGGACGGCGCCGGCGAACGCCCCGGCGACGCGGGCGAGGGCGAACCGCGCCGGGACGAGCTGGATTTCTCCAAGGACCGCGAGTTCGAGATCCTCGGCAAGCTCGACGAGGACTGGCGCGACCATATGGCGAGCATCGGCGGCGCCCAGCCGGCGACCTCCGAGGACGCGGAACGACGCCAGCACCTGTTCGACTCCCTCGTCAGCGAGACCTCCCTGCAGGAGCACCTGCTGCGCCAAGCGGAACTCGCGGACCTCGCGTCCCAGGAGATGGCGGCGATGCGGCACCTGGTGGGCTGCCTCGACGACGCCGGCTTCCTCACCCAGTCCCCGCCCGACATCGCCCTGCAGACGGGCCTGCCGCTCGCCGCGGTGCAGGCGGCCGTCGCGAGCCTGCGGACCTTCGATCCCCCCGGCATCGGCGCGCAGGACCTCGCCGGTTGCCTCCTGCACCAGCTCGCGGCCAAGGGGCGCTCCGGCACCCTCGCGCACCGCATCATTGCCGAATACTTCGAGCTCCTCACCCGCCGGCGCATCCCGGACCTCGCGCGGCGTTTGGACGCGGACCCGGAGGACGTGCAGGACGCCATCGAGGAGATCGGCAAGCTGGACCCGGCCCCGGGCCGGCGCTTCGCGGACGACAGCAACCGCGCGGTGGTGCCGGACGTGATCATCGAGCGCGACGGCGACGACTGGAAGATCATCCTCAACAGCGACTACATCCCCCGCCTGCGCATCTCCGGCGCCTACCGCGAGATGATCGCGCGGGGCACCCTCTCCAAGGACGAGCGCGAGTACCTCCGCGAGCGCATCCGCTCCGGCAAGTTCCTCATCGACTCCATCGAGCAGCGCCAGCGCACGATCGAGCGCATCACGCGTGAGATCATCAACGTGCAGCGCGACTTCTTCGAGCGGGGCGTCTCCGCGCTGAAGCCCCTGACGATGACGCAGGTCGCGTCCGTGGTGGGCGTGCACGAGACCACCGTGAGCCGGGCGATCGCCAACAAGTACGCCCAGACCCCGCACGGGGTGTTCGAGCTCAAGTACTTCTTCACGCCCGGCTACCAGGCCGAGAGCGGCGCGGCGGTGTCCAACACCAGCGTCAAGGAGATGATCGCCGACCTGATCAATGTGGAGGACGTCTCGCGTCCCCTCAGCGACCAGGACCTGGTGGGCAAGCTGCAGGAGCGGGGCATCACCATCGCCCGGCGGACGGTCGCGAAGTACCGCGAGGAGCTCGGCCTGCTGCCGAGCAACCTGCGCCGGGAGTACCGCTGAGCCGGCCGGCCCCGTGCGGGCGGCGGGCGTTCCGCGGGCTTGCCTCGCCCGGGCAAGCCCCTTCTGCTGTCCGTTTAGTTCCGGACCAGCTCCCGCCATGAAAAAAGAACACACCTCCCCCGCCGCGTTTCCCCAGGCCGAAGTCGGCCGCGAGATGAAGGGTTCCGACTGCGTCGTCGAATGCCTCGTCCGGGAGGGGGTCGACGTGATCTTCGCCTATCCGGGCGGCGCCTCCCAGGAGCTCCACCAGTCGCTCGCCCGCACGGACAAGATCCGCGTGATCCTGCCGCGCCACGAGCAGGGCGGCTCCTTCGCCGCCGAGGGCTACGCCCGCGCCACCGGCAAGGTCGGCGTCTGCATGGCCACCTCCGGCCCCGGCGCCACCAACCTCGTTTCCGCCATCGCGGACGCGTTCATGGACTCCATCCCGCTGGTCGCGATCACCGGCCAGGTGTACTCGAAGTACATCGGCAAGATGGCGTTCCAGGAGACGGACTTCTACGGGATGACCCTCCCGATCGTGAAGCACTCCTACCTGGTGCTGGACGTCCGCGACCTGCCCCGGATCTTCAAGGAGGCCTTCCACCTCGCCCGCAGCGGCCGCCCGGGCCCCGTTATCATCGACATCCCGAAGGACATCCAGCAGGCGAAGTTCCAGCCGGTGTTCCCCGCGGCGGTCGAGTTCCGCAGCCCCTACGCCAGCGCGACGCCGCGCGCCAGCGACGCGACGCTGCAGCAGGTCCTCGCGCACATCGCCGAGGCCAAGCGGCCCATCCTCTACGCGGGCGGCGGCATCATCTCCGCGGACGCCCACCCGGAGCTGAAGGCCTTCGCCGAGAAGACCAACATCCAGGTCGCCACCACCCTGATGGGCGTGGGCGGCTTTCCCGAGTCGCACCCGCTCTCGCTGCAGTGGTTCGGGATGCACGGCGCCGCCTACGGCAACTGGGCGGTCGACCAGTGCGACCTGCTCCTCTGCGTCGGCGCCCGGTTCGACGACCGCATCACCGGCGACACCCGGCACTTCGCCACCCAGGCCAGGATCGTCCACATCGACATCGACGCCTCCGAGCACCACAAGAACAAGCGCGCCCACCTCGCGGTCGTCAGCGACGTGAAGCACGCCCTCGGCCGCCTCGTCGAGCTCGCCACCGCCGCCCGCTTCACCCCGCCCGACACCGCCGCGTGGCACGCGCAGGTCGGCGCGTGGAAGCGCGACCACCCCTTCGCCTACGAGGAGAGCCGCCACATCGTCCCCCAGGAGGCGGTGCAGGTGCTGTACGAGCTCACCAAGGGCGACGCCATCATCACCACCGGCGTCGGCCAGCACCAGATGTGGGCGGCCCAGTTCTACCGCTTCAACGAGCCCCGCCGCTACCTCAGCTCCCTCGGCCTCGGCGCGATGGGCTTCGGCTACCCCGCCGCGATGGGCGCCAAGGTCGCCTGCCCCGACAAGCAGGTGATCGACATCGACGGCGACGGCTCGTTCGTGATGAACGTCCAGGAACTCGCCACCTGCAAGATCGAGGGCATCGCCGCCAAGGCGATGATCCTCAACAACCAGCACCTCGGGATGGTCGTGCAGTGGGAGGACCGCTTCTACGGCAGCGTCCGCGGCAACACCATCCTCGGTGACGAGTCGGACGTCGGCAGCCCCGACAATCCCGCCGGCCTCTACCCGGACTTCGTCAAGATCGCCGAGGGCTTCGGGGTCAAGGGTCGCCGCGTGATCCAGAAGAGCGACCTGCGCGCCGCCATCCAGGAGATGCTCGACCACGACGGCCCGTACGTCCTCGACATCATCGTCCCCTACACCGAGCACGTGCTGCCGATGATCCCCGCCGGCAAGACGGTGAAGGATATGCTGCTGAAGTGAGCGCGGCCCCGCAGTCCCCGGCCTTGCGGCACGCGTTTGTCACCGGGGCCGCCGGATTCATCGGTTCCACCCTCGTCGACCGCCTGCTGGCCGACGGGGTCCGCGTCACCGGCTGGGACAACCTCTCGACCGGCCAGCGCCGCTTCCTCGAGGGCGCCCAGCGCCAGCCCGGGTTCCGTCTCGTGGAGGGCGACAACCTCGACCTGCCCGCGCTCCGCGCCGCGATGGCCGGGGCCGACTTCGTGTTCCACCTCGCCGCCAACGCCGACATCAAGGACGGCTGGTCGCACCCGGAGAAGGACCTCCACCAGAACACGATCGCGACCTTCAATGTCCTCGAGGCGATGCGCGCCAACGGCGTGCGCCGCGTCGCCTTCTCCTCCACCGGCTCGGTCTACGGTGAGGCCCTCGTCACGCCCGAACGCCCCACGCCCGAGGACGACGCCTTCCCCGTGCAGACGTCGCTCTACGGCGCCTCGAAGGCGGCCGGCGAGGGGCTCATCGCCGCCTACGCCGAGGGCGGCCAACTCGACGAGGCCTACCTCTTCCGCTTCGTGTCTATCCTCGGCGAGCGCTACACGCACGGGCACGTCTTCGACTTCTACCGGCAACTGCTCGACCACCCTGATCACCTGCGCGTGCTCGGCGACGGTTCCCAGCGCAAGAGCTACCTCTACGTCCAGGACTGCGTCGAAGCCATCCTCCACGTCGCGCGCCTCGGCACCGCCCGCGGCGCCCGCCACCGCGCCCTAGTCTACAACCTCGGCACGCCGGAGTTCGTGCAGGTGAAGGACAGCATCCGCTTCATCTGCGCCGCGCTGGGCCTCACGCCCCGGCTCGACTTCACCGGCGGCGAACGCGGCTGGATCGGCGACAACCCGTTCATCTTCCTCGACACCCGCCGGATCCAGGCCACCGGCTGGAAGCCGCGCCTCACCATCGAGCAGGGCGTGATCCGCACGTTGCGCTGGCTGGAGGCCAACCGCTGGGTCTACGAGAGCCGGCGCTGACCAGCCGCCCCCCCGATGCGCGTTCTGATCACCGGGTCCAGCACCGGCATCGGCCGTGCCCTCACCCTCCGGCTGCTCGACGCCGGTCAAGCCGTCTGGGGCCTCGCCCGCTCCGACCAGGCGGACCTCGCCGCGGCCCGGCCCGGGTTTCGCGCCACCCGCGCCGACGTCGCCGACTGGCCCGCGGTGCGCGCCGCCGCGGACGAGATCGCCGCCGCTTGGGGCGGGCTCGACGCGCTCGTCACCTGCGCCGGCGTCCAGGGGGAGATCGGCCGCGCCCTCGCCGCTGATCCCGCGCGCTGGAGCGCCACCGTGCACGCGAACCTCGACGGCACCTACTTCGCCCTGCGCGCCTGCGCGCCCCTGCTCGAGCGCGCGGACCGGCGCGCCAAGGTCGTGTGCTTCTCCGGCGGCGGCGCGACCAAGCCGCGGCCGAACTTCTCCGCCTACGGCGCCGCGAAGACCGCCGTCGTGCGGCTCGTCGAGACGATCGCCGCGGAGGAGGCGAGGCGGCCGCTCGACATCAACGCCCTCGCCCCCGGCGCGATCCACACGCGGTTGACGGAGGAGGTGCTCGCCCTCGGCCCCGCGGTCGCGGGGGACGCGGAGTACGCCGCCGCGCAACGCCAGGGCGCCGGGGATCCGGCCCCGCTCGCGCGCGCGCTGGACTGCGTCGAATGGCTGCTCTCCCCGCGCAGCGACGGCATCAGCGGCCGGCTCCTCGCCGCGCCCTGGGATCCCTGGCCCACCTTGGGTGCCGCGGACCTCGCGGGCGGGGAAACCTACACCCTGCGCCGCGTGGTCCCGCCGGGCGCCTGAAAGGCCAAGTCGCACCCGGACGCGGTCACGGGGACCGTCGCGGATGCGAGCGCGTCGGCAGCGGCGGCAAAGGAAGGGGAAGGCCTCGTCAATCGAGGTGACGCAGGCGGAGGCGGTTGAGCCGCATCAATTCGCCGGCGGGCGCCCGACACTCCATAATGTGTGCCCAGACTGGGATGGAGCGGAGGATGACATTGGGTCGCTGGGTACGCAGGGATCGGCGGGAGGTGCGGCGTTTGTTTAGCGCGGAAGAAAGGTCCCGCGGCTTACGCCTCGGGCGGCCACAATCGGCGCGCTCAGAACGCCACAGTCGCGGTGGTGACGTATTGGCGGGGCTCGGTGTAGCGCGTCCAAGTGTAGCCATTGCCGACGTCGACTTTCTCGTCGAAGACGTTGTTGACGTTGAGCTGGAGGGTCCAGTGGAAGCGGCCGAACTTGCGACGGTAGCTGACGAAGGGATTGGTGAGGATGTAATCATCGCTCTTGATCGCGGGCAGGACCGCCACGCCGGAGACGACTTGCGCGTTGCGCTCGCGGCCGCGGGTATAACGGGCGGCGATACCGGCGGTGAAGCCCTTGAGCCGACCCTCGTTGAAGCTGTAGCGGGTGGTGACGCTGCCGGTGGCGCGCTTGGAGAGCGAGATCACGCCTTCTTGTTGCTCGAGGAAGTCGCGGGTAAGCATGGTGGCGCTGTCGGGATCGAGCCCTTGGCTGCTGGCGACGGCCCGGGCCTGGGTGAGAACCGCGCCGAGGAGCGGGAAGAACCGGGTGAACTCGGTCTGGTTGCGCGAGTAGGAGCCGAGGAGCGTCCAGTTGCGGTTAAGGTTGACGAGCACCTGATATTCCCAGCCGGTCGAGGTGCGGTCGCGGTAGTCGATCGAATTGGCGAGGTCTGTCTCGAGAAGCCGATTCAGCTCGTCGCGGACTTCGTTGCTGATCCCGGCCTGGAGGTTTTCCTGCTTGGTGGCGAAGCGCGTGACGGTGGCCTCGACTTTGCCGGCAAAGAGTTTGAAGCGCGCGCTGAAATCGACGCCTTCACCAGTGAGCGGGACGACGGCGGCGCCGGTGAGGTCGGTGCCTATGTTGTCGGAGAACTGCGACGACTCGAAGTAGCCGCCGGTGAGCGTGAGCCAGGGGCGGATGTGCCAGACACCGCCGTAGGTCTGGTTGGTGCTCCAGTCATCAGAGAAGGGAATCAGCGCCATGCCACTGGCCTTGCGGATGCCGTCGTTGGGAAGGCGGGAGCCGTCGGCGGCGAAAAAAGTGGCCTGGTTGAAGTTGGCGCGGTCGGTGGTGGTGGCGGCACTGACGCTCTGCAGCCAGTGTTCGCGGCTGACGCCGATGCTGGTGCGGACTTGGCCCTTGAAGTAGGAGCCGAGGACGTTGAGGGAGCCGGAGCTGAGGCTCTGGTCTTGGTGGCGATTGAGGCCCGCGTTCGAGCGGAAAAGCTGGGTGACGCCGGGGCGGACGTTCCAGCCGAGCTTCTCGTCGCTGTTGCCGTCGCGCAGGTAGTGGACATTGGAGACGAGGTTGTTCGTAAACCAAGCTGCGTCACCGGTGTAGCCGCGGCGGGCGATCTCCTCGCGCGTCAGCGAGAAGCCGAAGAATTCGGAATAGACTTTCTCGTGGCGGTAGTTGGCGCCAAGGACGACGCGCTGAGTGATGCCCCAGGGGAGGACGGCATCGTAGACGAGTTGGGCGCGCCAGTTGAGGATGTCGTGGCCGCCCGGATTATAGATCGGCACGTGCAGGACATACATCTGCTCATAGTTGGGGTTGGGGACGGTGCCGGGGCCGTTGGGGTTGGGGAGCACCGGGTTGACGTCGATGTGGAGATAGCGGCTGGCGGGGGCGATGACGGTGACGGTGGAGAAGGCTTGCTTACGGATGGTGTCGTCGACTTGGGCGTTGTGGGCGACGAGGGCGTGGAGCTTGTCGGAAAACGCGTGCTTTAGCTCGACGGTGTAAGCGAAATATTTGGAACTCTGCTTGGTGTCGGGGCCGCCCCAGTCCTGGCTCAGCGGGATGATACTCTCGGGGACGCGGCGAACCGTGAGGCGGTTGGGATTCTGCGGGTCGGTGGCGGACGTGGCGGCGGCGCTGGTTGGCGTGAACGAAATGCGGAAGATGTTTGCGGCGGTGGACTGCCAGTTGTTGATGACGCCGCCGACGTCGACGAGGGCGTGATTGAGCGAGGTGGCGGCGCGAATCTGCTGCATGCCGACACCGTTGGTCTGTATGCCCGAGCGGAGCGGGTCGGCATCGAGATCGCTGGTGCCGGTGCCGTAGACGTAGGCGCCGCGGTAGTCGCCGGGGCCGAGATGGCCGATGTAGTAGGTGGAGTTGCCGGTCTCGTAGGCCACGTCGATCTGCGTGCGCCGGTGCTTGAAAGGTTCCCAGCGGATAGAACCGGCGTAGCCCTCAAGGTCGCGGCCCATGCGCTGCTTGAAATTCTCGACCTCGGACTGGATGGCGTTGACGCGTATGGCGAGGCGGCCGGGGAGAATAGGCTGGTTGAAATCGAGGGAGTAGCGCTGTGTGCCGAAATTGTCGTAGCGAACCTGGACGGAGCCGCGGCGCTGGAAGGATGCCCGCTTGCTAGCGATATTGATGGTGCCTCCGGCATCGACGTCGCCGAACGCGAGGCCGCTGGGGCCGCGGCTGAATTCGATGCGCTCGGTGTTGAAGACGTCGGCGGCGAGATACCAAGGGAAGCCGTCGCGGAGCTGGCGGATGGAGGCGAGGCCGCGGATATTAACCTGATTGCCGCTGCGGTTGCCGACGACGGCGCCGATGGTGCCTTGGTCGTTGAATTGGTTCTCGGTGCTTATCCCGAAGTCGACGGCGTCGAAGTAATTGTTGAAGGCGAGGTCCTGGAGAAGCTCCTGCGTCATGACCGAGATCGAGTTGGGGAGGTTCTCGAGTTTCTCATTGGTGCGGGTGCCGGTCATCGCGGTGGAGGCGGCGTAACCGGTGTCCCGTTCGGAGGAGACCTCGAAGACGGAGAGCTTGATCGGATTACCCGTGGAGGGCGCGGGCGGGGGCGCAACTTGCGCGCGGGCGGGCAGGCCGAGGAAAAGGCAGAACGTGCCGATCGCCAAGGCGCGCCCAAGCGTCCGGAGGTGGGGGCCTGTGCGACGGTGCATCGCGCAGGCGGACGGAGCGGCAAGCCGGCCGACCAGAGCCGTGATGAGGGCGGTAACGAGCTCACTTTTCATCGCAATTTTAGGTATGGATTGGAGTCCGGTGACGGAATCTGTTCGCGGGGGATAATCTTCCCGGGTCGACGCTCGCAGTCCCCGTTTCGGGAATGGCGAGCCAGGTGCCTTGGCACCAGCGATTCGACCGTCTTCCGTCCTAGCGCGCCGATCGGCCGTGGGCCTCCCTGCACGGACGCCGGGATCACGACCGGTGCTGCTGTCGGGCCCGTGGGTCATCGGCATCGGCAAGGGTGGAAGTGCAGGCCGAAGAGCCTAGCAGGTTGGCGTCGTGGCGTCTTGACCGGGAAACGCGCGAAAGTGGAAAACTCGGCACAACGGCCGTCCAGGTTGCCCGCTCACGCCACGGTAGGAGCGCGCGGCGCACATCCACACCGCCGCACGCCCTTGCGGCCCGATTCCAGCTGAGCGCGGGTTTGGGCGGTGCGATGCATCTGGCGAAACTCCGTCGGAGCGACCCCCGTGGCCGCGCGGAACGCCCGCGTGAAGGCGCTGTGATCGGAGAAGCCACACTCGTGGGCAATTTCGGCGACCGCGCGCGCGCTATCGCGGAGGGTCAGTGAAGCAGCGGCAATGCGTGTCTTGGCGATCAACTGGACGGGCGTGAGACCGAAGATCCGCTTCACGGCGCGTCCGAACCTGGCCGGCGGTACCCGCGCGAGGCGAGCAAGCCGCGAAGGCGAGACGGACTCGGCGTAGTTGGTTTCCAAGTAGAGGATGGCGGTGGCGATTCCCGGCTGAATCTCCCGGGGCGAGATCGGGGCGCGGACGTCTTTCGAGAGGCCGATCAGGCCGCAGATTTTGCCCGCCGCATCGCGCAACGGCAGCTTGGTCGTCAGACACCACACCGGACGGTGGGGGAGCAACCAGTGGAGCTCGAGGTGGTCAACGATGGGGCGCCCGGTGCGCAACACCGCTGCATCCTGTTCCGTGGGGATGCGTCCAAGGCTGCCCGCGCACACGTCGGCGGGGCGCCGCCCGATCAGGTCCGCCTTTCCCTTCAGACCATGGCGTTCCACCAACGAATGATTCACAGTGCTGTACCGACCGGCAGCATCTTTGATGAAAAATGCAATGTCTGGCGTGTGGTCGAACAGTTCCTCCAGCAGGGCGCGGTCGATGCCGGCAGCGGCATTCGCCGTGACGCTGGAAACCAAATGGGAGGGCGAGGGGGTCACGGCTCTGGCGCACGAGATATCTAGCACTGGGAACAAGATCTCTGTCCCTCCCAGTTATCCTAAGTCAACGTCCGATGGAGCAATTTCGCGACCAACAGCCCGGCCGGAGCAAGAGCGACACCCAGCCGACTTTCGGGCAAGGTGACCGGCACCAAGATTGAAGGGGATGAATCGGGCCGAAATCGGCAAAGGACCGAAAGCGAATCGGACCTCGGTCGCAGGACCACTCACGCGCGCACGAACGGCAGGTACCGCGGCCGCAGCACGGGATGCCCCGGCCGTTTCCGGGGTGGCGGATGCGAGCGCGTCGGCAGCGGCGGCAAAGGAAGGGGAAGGCCTCGTCAATCGAGGTGACGCAGGCGGAGGCGGTTGAGCCGCATCAATTCGCCGGCGGGCGGCGCCACCGCGACCTCGGCCCGGAGCGTCAACGGTCCCGCGGGCAACTCCAGCACCCCGGCGCGCGCGCGGGCGAAGACGTTGGGTGTCCCGGTGGGCCGCGTGGTGAGCTCGACGCCCGCCCCGCCGGCCGAGAGCCGCAGCCGCCCCCCCGCGGCGGCGGGCGCGCACCCGTAGTCGACCTCCACCTCGTAGCGGCCCGCGCGCGTCACATTCAACCGCCACTCGGCAAACTGCCCGGGACGCGACCAACCCTCGATGGTGTCCCAGTCGTACGCGTCGAAGACGTAACTCACGCCCTCGCCGCCCAGCCGGGCCCAGCTCGGCTGCAACTCGACCGGGTTCTCCTCCGCGTGGCCGACCGGGATGGGCACGGGCGCGAACGTGACGCCGCGGGTCACCTCGCCATACCAACGCAGGAACTCCGCGCGCAGGGCCTGCACCCGCTCGGGTTGCGCGGCCGCGAGGTTGTGTTGCTCACCCGGATCCTGTTCGAGGTCGAAGAGCTGCCAGCCGCCAGCCTTGGCCTTGCCGCCGCCCCCGGAGGCGCCAACCAGCTTGTGGCGCTGGTCGCTGATCGCCCAGTTGGTGTCGGGCGAGGGCGCGAGCCGGTTCCAGGAGTGGTACACGAAGGGCTGGTGGCGCTCGCCCTGCCCGGCGCGCAGGAGCGGCACGAGGCTGCGCCCATCGATCACGCGGTCGGCGGGGGGCGCCACCCCGGCCAGCTCGCAGAACGTCGGCAACAGGTCGACGTGCGCCGCCTGCGCGCGCACCACGCCGCCCGCCGGGAAACGGCCCGGCCAGCGCACGAAGCACGGCGAGCGCACGCCGCCCTCGTACACCTGTGCCTTGAAGCCCCGGAAGTTGCCGGTCCAGTGCCGGCTCACCCCGCCATTGTCGCTCTGGAAAACAACCACCGTGTCCCGCGCCAGCCCGGCCGCCTCCAGGTGCGCGAGCAGGCGACCGACGTTCGTGTCGACGCGCTCGATCATCGCGTAGATGCGCGCCTGCTGCAGCTCGAGGCCGCGGCGCAGGTACTTCGTGATCAGCGCGTCGCCCTTGGGCTGGTGCGCGTGCGAGGTGTCGAGCTGGTAGGGCGAGTGCGGGGCGCTGTAGGCCACGTAGCCGAAGAAGGGCGCGCCCGGGCTCCGGCGCCGCGTCTCGTCGATGAACGCGATCGCGGCGTCGGTCACGAGCTCCGTGACGTAGCCGCGGGTCGTGACCGGCCGGCCGTTGTAGACGAACTGGTCGGCGTACTCGTAGCGCTCGATGTGGCCCTGGTAGTGACCGAGGAACTCGTCGAACCCGCGCTGGTGGGGCTGGTAACCGGGGTAACGGCCGAGGTGCCACTTCCCGAAGAGGCCGGTGCGGTAGCCGGCGCGCCGCAGGAGTTCCGCGACGGTCACCTCGCCAAGCGCGAGCGAGTCGCCGCCGAAGCGGGTATTGTAAAGCCCGGTGCGGAAGGCGTAACGGCCCGTCATCAGGCCCGCGCGCGTGGGCGAGCACACCGGCGCGACGTAGTAGCGGGCGAAGCTCACGCCGTCCCGCGCCAGCGCGTCGAGGTGCGGGGTGTCGAGGTGCGGGTTGCCCGCGCTGCCAAGGTCCCAGGGGCCCTGGTCGTCGGTGACGATCAGCAGGAGGTTCGGGCGTTCCGCGGGGGCGGGCGCCGCGGCCCGCGCAGGGGTGGCCAGCGCGGCGAGCAGGCCCAGCGTGGCGGCGGCGAGGCGGACGCGGTTTTTCCGGGGTGTGCTCATTGGTTTCCCTCGGTCCAGAAGCCCCGGAACACCCGGAGCGGGTCGGCGGTGGCGGGATCGGTGCCCGGCGGGGCGGAGCGCCACAGCCAGAAGTCGCGGAACAGGGCGACGGGGTCCGGGGCGGGCCGCCCGCGCCAATAGTCGCGGTCGTGGGCGACGATCCGCGCGCGGGCCGCCCGCCACTCGGGCTCCACCCGCGCGAACCACGCGGCGTGCTGGGCCGCGAGCTCCGCCACCAGTTCCGGATGCTCCGCGGCCACGTCGCACTGCTCCGCGGGGTCCGCCGCGAGGTCGTGGAGCCGCGGGCGGCGCGCGGGCGCGGGGACGGGCGCGTCGAGCTGCCGGTCGAGCGGCATCTCCCAATGCGGGTGCACCAGTCCCCGGAGGTACGAGGGGCTGTCGCGCGCGCCATCCTTGCGCAGGGCGGCCTCGTACCCCGGCCAGACCAGCTTCCACTGCCCACGCCGGAGGGCGGCGTTCTCCCCCGCCGCCGGCGCGTAGCGGTTTCGCTGGAAGGGCAGCGCACGGGCCGCGAGCGCGGGGGCCGGCGCGCCGCGCAGGAGCGGCGTGAGGTCGGCGCCGTCGAACGCGGGCGCCTCCGGCCAGGGCCGGGCGCCCGTCGCGGCGAGCAGGGTCGGGAGCCAGTCGCAGCCGTGCACCGGCGTCGCAATGACGCGGCCGCCGGGGAAGCCCGCGGGCCACGCGACGATCGCCGGCACGCGCAAGCCCCCCTCTAGGACCGACTCCTTCTCGCCGGAAAACGGGCCGTTGAAGCGCCGCTGCGGGCCGTGCGTCGCGTCGCGGCGCAGCACCGGGCCGTTGTCACTCGTGAAGACGACGATCGTGTTTTCCCAGCGCCCCTCCTCGCGCAGCGCGGCGAAGAGGCGGCCGAGGCCGGTGTCCATCGCCTCGATCATCGCGTAGGTGAGCACCACGGCGTCGGCGGCCGCGGGGCCGAGCCGAGCGCGGTACTTCGCGACGAGGGGCTCCGGCGCCTGCAGGGGACCGTGGGGGACCGGGTGGGCGAGGAACAGCGCGAGCGGTCGGCCTCGCTGCTCGCGGACAAAGCGGATCGCCTCGTCGGTGAGCGCGTCGGAGAGGTAGCGGCCGTCGTGGGGGAAAGCCTCGTCGTCGCGCTGCAGGTTCCAGCGCCAGTAGTCCTGGCCGCCGTTGGCGTAGCCGACGAAGCGGTCGAAGCCGCGCCGGTGCGGCAGGTGGTCGCGGCAGTAGGCGCCGTTGTGCCACTTGCCGATCAGCGCCGTGGCGTGGCCCGCGCGCCGGAAATGGTCCCCAAAGGTGCGCTCCGCGAGGTCCAGCCGGTCGAGGCCGCGGTTGCTTGGCACGTCGACCGCGCCCGTGCGGTGGTTGTGGCGGCCGGTCAGGTAGCCCGCGCGCGCCGGGGCGCAGAGGGAGGAGGGCGAGTAGTGGTCGGTGAAGCGCACCCCGCCGGCCGCGAGCGCATCGAGGACCGGGGTGTCGACCACCGGGTTACCGTAGCAGCGGAGGTCCCCCCAACCGAGGTCGTCGGCAAGGATGAATACGACGTCGGGCGACGCGACGCGGGGCGTGGCCGCCACCGCGGGCCCGCCGCCAACCAGCGCGGCGAGGGCCCACCACAGCGGGCGGAAACGAAGGGGCGGGAAGGGCATCGGGAAACTAAGCCCACCACCCTTAGCGCGATCGGCGCCCCAAGGCAATTGTTAACAATTAACTCCGATCCCTTCTAAGGCCTCCGATTCGCGTCCTCCCCGCCCCAATTTTACCCGCACACCCCCACCTCAAAGCCATCATTTCCGCGCCGCACCCCACCCGCGCGACCCAACACCCTGCTCATCATTGTTGACAACTAACAATGCTTCGGCGCTCGTCCCGGCGTCCCGGCGCGGGGCACCGTGGTCCCGACCCGCGGAACAACCGGCGGCCCGCGCGGACCGGGATCGGCCCCACCCCACCCTATGAAGCGTCCTCCCCTGCCCGGCCCCCTGCCGCGGCTCGCGTTCGTGTTCCTCTGCCTCGCGCTCGCGCCGACCGGCGCGCAGGTCGCGCCGCCGGCCACGCCGGCCTCCCCTGCTGGCACGGCCGTGCAACTCAGCGCGTTCGAGGTCACGGTCGACCCGAACGACACCTACCAGGCGCTGAACACCAACTCGCTCACCGGCACCAACCGCTCCCTCGAGCGCGTGCCGATCACCGCCGAGATCTTCAATTCCACGATGATGCAGGACCTCGGCACCTCCGACGTGGTGGAGCTGCTGACAAACCGGATGACCGGCATCGGGGCGGGCGAGAATGCCGGCGGCTCGTCGGCGGCGAACGGCGCCCTCGCCGGCGACCGATTTAATATGCAGACCTTCTCGGTCCGCGGCCTCGCCGCCTTCCCGCGCCGCAACGGCTTTATGTATCTCGGCAACCTCGCCGAGGGCTTCGCCTACGAGCGGCTCGAGGTGATCCGCGGGCCCCAGTCCCTGCTCTACGGCAACAACCCCGCCGGGGGCGTCATCAACGTGGTCGTCAAGAAGGCCGCCTTCGGCGCGCATTCCCTCTCGCTCGAGCACAAGACCGACGAGTTCGGCACCGCCCGCTTCCAGGTCGACGCGAACACTTCGGGCACGTTCCGGGGGCGCCGCGTTGCGCTCCGGCTCGCCGCCGTCAGCTCCCAGCAGAACTTCTGGCGCGACGTGCTCAGCCGCAACACCACCGGCCTGCTGGTCGACGCCGCCATCGAGCTTCTGCCCGCCTCGGCGACGGTGCTCCGCCTGGAGGTGGAGGACCGCTTCGACACCTCGATCCAGGCCAACCGGCGCCTCCTCGTCTCAGGCGCCCCGACGCTGGTGCCCAACAACGCGCCGCTGACGGTGCTGCTGGCGCGCGACGACCCGGCCCTCGCCCGCATCGCCGGCGGGATGATCAACTGGCGCAACGTCGACGTCCTCGGCGGGAATGCCTACGCGCGACGCCGCTGGGAGCAGTTCCAGACACTCACGCTGTCTTCCCGGCTCGCCCCCGGCCTCGAGGCGCAGGTCACCGGCACGATGCGCTCGGCCTTCAATGACAACACCGGCGCGCAGGGCATCACGGCCCTGCAGGCGCCCCTCGCCGGCGGCAACCCCCTCGACGCCTGGGCGCTCGGCTACCGGCCCGGCGGCTCCGAGGTGCGCGCCACCGAGTGGGGCCTGCGCGCCACCCTCAACGCCGACTTCCGGCTCACCCGGCACACGCGCAACCAGCTCATCCTCGGCGCCGAGCGCGTCGACTACCCGCACTACCGGCAGAATATGAGCTACAGCTACTACGAGGTGGACGCCGCGGGCGCCTTCATCGTCAACCGGGCCCAGCTCAACACCGCCAACGGCGGGCGCACGGTGATGCCCAACCAGTGGGTCGACGTGCGCTCCAACCTCGGCGGTTTCGTCGACGTGGCCCGCCCGCGCAACTACACCTTCGCCGGCCGCACCTACGCGTGGGATTACCAGAAGTACCCGAATCCCGCCTTCGCCACCCGCGACAACCCGCTCGGCTTCAACGGGGGCTCCTCGGGCGCCAACCAGGACCACGGCCGCAGCGCCGCCGCCTTCGCCGCGCTCTTCACCAGCTGGTTCGGCGGCAAGATCGAATCGCTCGCCGGCGTCCGGCGCGACGAGCTGAGGCAGGTGCTCTACAACACCGGCGTGGTGGCCCAGGGCGCCGGCACCACGGGCAACGCGGGCCTCGTGTGGAAGGTCACCTCGCCCGTCTCCCTGTACGTCGGCGCCTCCTCGAGCTTCACCCCCGGCGGGATCAACGCGCAGTCGCGCTACGACGGCGGCCCGCTGCCGAACGGCCGCGGCGAGAGCGTCGAGGGCGGACTCAAGGTCAACGCCCTCGAGGGCCGCCTCTCCGGCTCAGTCACCGCCTACGAGACCCGCAGCCGCAACCAGTTCATCACGCTCGACGGCGCCACCCAGCAGATCCTCGGACCGAGCGGCATCAACGGCAGCTACTGGGCCACTATCCGCAGCCCGTCCTACGAGTACGACGCGCGGACCCGCGGCCTCGAGGTGACGCTCTCCGCGCGGCCCCGGCCCGACTGGCGCGCGATGGTCGGATACACCTTCAGCCAGGGCCGCGAGGGCGGGCCGGTCGAGCTGCCTTTCTACTACAACGACGAGTTCCGCACCAACGCCGCCGGCCAGATCCTCCTCGGCGACGGCTCGCCGCTGCTCGTCCCCATCAACCCCGCGGTCCGCGTCGCCACCGACGGCCGCACCTACGCCGCCGGGGTCGCCACCCAGCCCCTCACCGTCACGATGCTCCGCTCCGGTGACGCCGCCGGCAACTACCGCGCCCAACTCGGCCGCGACAACGGCGGCATCCTCAACGCCGCCGCCCTCGGGCTCACCATCCCCGGCGTCGGCACCGGCCGCCTCGGCCTCCCCATCAGCGCCCACCAGCTCGGGTTCACCCCGCCCACGCCCACCTTCCTCGCCCGCCGCGGCGGCGAGCGCACGATCGGCTTCCCGCGCCACTCGTTCTCGCTCACCACGATGCACGACCTCCGCACCGGCCCCCTCCGCGGGCTCAGCCTCGGCCTCAACGGCCGCGCCGACTTTGAAGCCATCCGCTACTACTACAACGACCTCGCCGCGGGGAACGTCCGCCGCGCCCTGATGGGCAAGGACACCGCCATCGCCAACCTCATCGTCCGCTACCAGACGCGCCTCACCCGCCGCGTGCAATGGACGGTGCAGCTCAACCTCAACAACCTCCTTGGCACGCAGCCGCTCGCGATCTACCCCAACGCCGCCACCGGCCTCCCCGACAACGCCGGCTTCCGCCACGACCCGCGGACGTGGGTCCTGACGAACACGCTGCGGTTCTGATCCCGCCGCCGCCCACTCACGCGCGCACGAACGGCAGGTACCGCGGCCGCAGCACGGGATGCCCCGGCCGCCCGCGCCGCGCGAGTAGCGCATTCGCCACCTCCCGGCCCGAGCGCACCGCGGATTCCATCCCGTAGTGGTACGGCCCGGTCGTGTAATCGCCCGCCAGCCAGAGCCCCGGCACCCCCGTCGCCGCGGTCCGCGGCACCCGCGACCAGTAACCCGGCCGCGTCCCGCAATAGGTCCCGGTCAACCGCAGGACGGTCGCGTCCGCCAGCCGCACGCCGCGGCACCCGGGGAAGAACCGCCCCAAGTCGGCGACCGCCCGCGCGACCAAGGCATCGTCGGCCAGGCCCGCCACATCGTCCGCCGCGTCGATCAGCACCTGCACGATGCTGCCGGGATGATCCAGGCCCGGCCAGCCGCGCCAATGGTCCGCCTTGTCCGCGACGGCGTCGAAGACCGGCCCGTGCAGGTGGTCGCGATTCGAGATGTAGACGTTCCCGTTCGGCAGCACCTTCCGGTCATACCAGAGGGTGAGGGTAATGATCGGCGTCTCGCGCAGGCCGTCCAACCCGGCGAAGGGCGGCTGTCCCCGGCACGCGGGCGGCACCAGCGCCGGGAGCGCGTGGCCGGGGACCGCCGCGACGACGTGGTCGAAACCGCGCCGGGTGCCATCCGGCAGGCGCACGCCGGGACCGTCCGTGCCCGCCTCGACCCCGGCGACGGCGCAGCCGAGATGGATTTGGCCGCCGCGCGCGCGGATGAAGGTCACGAGCGGCTCGACCAGGGCGTCACCGAGGGGCGCGCCGAAGAACGCGGTGTCGAAGCGGCCCGTGCTGCCGTACATCGTGCGCAGGAACTTGAGGAACGAGGTTGCGCCCGCCTCCTCCGGCCGCAGCCCTTGGATCGTCACCGCCGCAAGCGCGAGTTGCCCGGCGAGGGCGGGGGTGGCGCCCTGCGCCGCGAGGAATTCCGCGACGGTCTGGCCGTCGTGCGCCTCCGCGGCCGCGTCGTCCATCCGCAGGATGCGCCCAATCAGGCGCGCCAATTGCCACCTTTCGCCTAGGGTGAGCCCGGGGAAGGTCGCGAGCCCACCGAGGGTCTTCAGCACCGACTTGCCAGCGAGGAGGGTGTCGACGCGGCCGGTCGCGCCGTTGCAGACGTAATAATTGCCGTCGGTCTCGCGCAGCGGGAGCGGGTGGCCGATCGCCGCCGCGAGCGCCGCGAGGTTATGGTACCAGGGGAACGCGAGGTGGATCCCGGTCTCGAGCGTCCGCCCACGCGCGTCGCGCCAGGACGCGCATTGGCCGCCCGCGAAGGGCGCGGCCTCGAGAATCTCGACGGCGAAGTCATCCGGCGCCGCCAGCAGCAGGTGCGCGGCCGTCGCGAGCCCCGCGAGGCCACCGCCGACGATGCCGACGCGCAGGGGCGGGGGGACGGGGGCGGGTGTGGCCATCGCGCCCGCGACCGTGGCGGGCGGCGCGCCGGACGTCGAGCGGCGAGGCGGAGCGGCGCCGGCGGGCGGCTCACGGCACCTCGTAGACCTCGACCAGGACGGAGCCAGTGGCGTTGGGCGGCACGAAGTTGGCGGGGGGCTGCGCCGGCAGGGGCGCGGCGCCGGCCTGCAAGGTGTAGCTGCCCGGGGTGAGCGCGCTCAGGAGGGCGGCGTCGCTGGCCGCGCGCAGCGGGAAGGCGCCGACCGCGGGGAACGCCGCGGTGAGGGCGGCGGCGTTCGCCTGCGCCCAGTTGTTGCTCACCTCGACCGTGTCGCTGCCCTGCAGCACCGAGATCCGCGCGTCGCCGAGCACCGCCTCCTCGGGCAGCCCGAAGTCGCGCAGGCCCTGCGCGACGGCGCGGATCAGGAGGGAGCGCGGGCTGTTGCCGGCAATCACGATCCCCGGGATCAGCAGGTCGCCCGGTGCGTTGATGCGCGCGAGCGTCGAGAGGTTGGTCAGCCGCGTGGCGTTGCGGCTGACGTCATAGATCTCCGCGAGCACGTCGCCGGTCGCGCCGCCGAGGCCGCGGATGGTCGCGGTGTAGGTGCCCGGATCGAGGGTGATCAGGAGGGCGGCGTCGCGCGCGCCGGGCTCCAGCGCGAACGCGCCCACGGAGGCGGCGGCCGCGGCGACCTCCGCGGCGGTGGCGGAACCACCCGGGCGGTCCCAGCCCTCGTTGGCCTGCAGGAGCGTCTGGCCGCGGTTGAGCTCGAGCCGCGCCGCCGGCAGCGCGCCGGCCAGCCCGAACTTGGCCAGCGCGGGACCGATGCCGCGGACCAGCAGCGTCGCCCGCGCCGTGCCCGAAATGTTGAACCCGAGGGCGAGGGAATCCTCCAACGAGACGAGCGCGGAGCGGGTGGAGAGATTGACCAGCCGTCCGGGGGGCGCGACGGGAGTGTCGGCCGCGCGGGCGTTGAGGAAGGCCACCACGCGCGGGTTCGACTCGCTGAAGAGTTCCCGCTCGGCGGCCGCAACCGCGATCTCCGCGGCGATGTCCACCACGCGGGGCCGGAGCGTCTCGGGCAGCGCGGCGTTGAGCGCGGCCCGGGTGGGCACGGTGCGCACGTAGTGGTTCTCATCGACCCAGCCCGCGCCCCGCAACGCGGTCGACACGGCCTGGGCGTCGGCGGCGGTGAAGGCGGAGCCATTGACGGCGAGCGCGCGCAGCCGCTCCGGGTACAGCGGGGAGACGGGCAGCACCGCGGAGGCGGAGGCGACGCCGCGGCCGAGGAGCAGGTCGCTGCGGTCGCGGGCCTCGGCCACGCCGGCAGCGCCCTCGACGCCGTCGTTGGACGCGAGGAGAAAGTACTGCGGCACGCGCGAGGTGACGCCGAGCGCCTCGAGGCCGGGGTTGAGGAAGGAGACGGCACCCTTCACCGGGCGCGCAGGCGAGGTGGTCGCGAGGAGATCGGCGTAGCGGATCGCGGCGCCGCCGCCGTTGCCGCGGCCGAGAAGGAACACGGGCCGGCCGGCGGCGATGGCCCCGTCGGCGACCAGCCGCGTGTGGGCGGCGGCGTGGTTGAGCGCGTCAAGGTTCGCCGGAAGCGTCCCCTGCGCGGCCCAGGTCCCGTTGTTGCGGTTGAGGCTGTTGAGGGCGGCGACGCCGTAGCCGGCCGCGACGAGGTCGCGCGCGAGCAGCAGCGCTTGGGGACGCTCGAACCAGTCCGCGCCGGAGCCGGCGGCGTCGTGCAGCAGGAACACGAGCCCGGCGGCGTTCGGAGGCGCGAAGTGGCGCACCGTGGTCGTGACCGTCGTGGTCGTGTTGTTGGGGCCAGCCTGCGTCTGCGGGTTGAAGTTCTCGATCACCCGGGGAGTCCAGGCCGCCGCCGCGCGGTAGGTGGCGGTGAGGGTGGCCGCGGCAACGGGAACCGTGACGGTCGCGCGCGGCAGGGAGGCCGCGAGCGGAGCGTTGCCGAGGAGCGTGATGTCGCCAGTCCAGCGGTCAAACACCTGCCCGACGGCGGGGGGATCGGCAATAATGTCGACCCGCGAGCCACCGGGGAAAGTGCCACCGCCGGAACCGGCGTTGACCGTGAGCGCGACCGGGGCGCCAGTGCCGGTGGCGACGAGGTAGGAACGCAGCGGGACATTGACGAGGTTGCGCAGGTTGACCGTGCACGCGACGAGCTTGAGGCCGGCGGCGCCCGGGCGGAATGTGATCGTATTGGTGCCTTGGCCGCTGAGCAGCGTGGCGCCGCCGCCAAGCGTCCAGCGGAAGGTGCGGTCGCCGTTCTCGGCGGGGGGAACGGAGGCCGTGACCGGCGTGTCGGTCGAGGGCGCAGTGACGGGGGCCGTGATCGCCCCGGCCGCGGCGCCGGCCACCGCGGTGACCTCGCGGGTGAGGTTGAGCGTGTTGCCCCCGACGGTGACCACCGCGGCGAGGACCACCGCGCCAGGGGCCTCAGCGACAAACTGGGCCCCGGCCACGCGCGGGTCCGAGAGCAGCCGGGCACCGGTGACGCTCCACTGGTAGGTGGCGTTGGCGCCAGCCTGGCCGCCCCCAGCCTGACCGAGGTTGACGACGGCCGCGACCGGCACGCCCACGAGCGCGCCGGGGGGCGCGGCGATGGCGGGTTGACCTGGGGCACCGCCTCCCCCGCCGCCGGGCGGCCGCACCTGCGCGTGGACGACCAACGCGGGGAGCAGCAGGGACCAGAGGAGCAAGGACGCGCGGACGAGGCGGGCGGAGAAGCGGTGCATGGGCGTGGGGATT
>Ga0194134_10001646_pt1 | contig 28805 bp, 19 predicted proteins | sample TA2KigOff0mmetaG_FD_148602 | JGI IMG/M metagenome (GOLD analysis project Ga0194134, IMG submission 148602) | Freshwater microbial communities from Lake Tanganyika, Tanzania - TA2015056 Kigoma Offshore 0m | ecosystem: Environmental > Aquatic > Freshwater > Lake | place: Tanzania: Lake Tanganyika... | reverse complement strand
CTTCGCGGGCCGGGCCCGGACCCGGGAGGGCAAGCTGCAGGTCGAGCTGGCCCAGCTCGAATACCTCCTGCCGCGACTGACCCGGTTCTGGACCCATCTCTCCCGCCAACGCGGCAGCACCGGATCCATAGGCGGTGAGGGTGAATCCCAGCTCGAGGCCGATCGCCGCAAGACCCAGGAGCGGATCGACAAGATCCGGGAGGAGCTCGATGTCGTCCGACGCCAGCGCACCACCCAGCGTTCCGGGCGCCAGCGGCACCAGTGGCCCCTCGCCTCGATCGTCGGCTACACCAACGCGGGCAAGTCCACCCTTCTCAACGCCCTGACCGGGGCCGGAGTCCTCGCCGAGGGCAAGCTGTTCGCGACGCTGGATCCCACGACCCGACGCCTCCGCCTGCCCACCAACCAGAACGTCCTCCTCTCCGACACCGTCGGCTTCATCCGGAAGCTCCCCCACGGCCTCGTGGAATCCTTCAAGGCGACCCTCGAGGAGGTGGTCGAGGCCGACCTGCTCATCCACGTGGTGGACGCCAGCCACCCCCAGGCCGAGGAGCAGATCGAGGCGGTCAAGCGAGTGCTGCACGAGCTCGATGCTGACAGGAAGCCCACGCTGATGGTCTTCAACAAGACGGACCGTGATGTGGGTGCTGCGGTCGCGGCCCGGCTGCGGAACCAGTTTCCGAACGCCGTCTGCACCTCGGCAAGGACAGGCAGCGGCCTGCAGGAGCTGATGTCCGAGCTTGGCATCATGCTCCGTCCCGTGCGCGCACTCCTGCGGCTGTCCATCCCGCATGCCGACGCCGCCGTGATCGCCCGATTGCACGCCATGGGACAGGTCCTGGAAATCGACTACTCCGGCGAAACCGCCCGGTTCCTGGCCCAGATCCCGCCGCACTTGGCGCATGAATTCCGTCGGTATGAGGTGCTTGAGGAGGCCCCGAAGCCCGCGACCGCCAAGCGTCCCCGGAAACGCTCCAGTACCGCGGCCGCGAAGCGATAGCGTCTCTCGTACGGCGAGGCGCCTCTTAGGATCCTCTGGAAGGCCTTGCAGAAAAAAGACCGCATCCGGGCACGGCTCCTTGGAAGGAAATCGCGGTGGGGCTCGATGTGTCGTCGGGGCCTGTCCTCGCGTCATGAGCGCCCACTCCCCGTCCCCCGCGTCCTCGCCGTTCATCCGCTGGTTCGCGGACATCACCCTGACAGACCTTCCCGAGGTGGGGGGCAAGAACGCCTCCCTGGGCGAGATGCACGGACATCTGACCCTAGAAACGGCATCCGGATTCCGAACGGATTCGCCCTCACCGCCGAGGCGTATCGCCGACTTCTCAACCTGGGTGGACTCGAACAACGCATCCGGTCCCGACTGCGCGGACTCGACACCCGGGAAGTCCAGGCCCTCCAGCGCGCAGGGCACAACATCCTGAACGCCATCCTGGAGACCCCGTTCCCGGCCCACATCGAGGAGGCAATCCTCGCGGCGCATGACCAGCTCCAGCGCTCCCTCAGTTCGGAACTCCGGGTGGCCGTCCAGAGTAGCGCCACCACCGAGGACCTGCCCGAGGCGAGCTTCGCCGGGCAGCAGAAGACCTTTCTGAACCTTCCGGGCGGGGCCGCGTTGATCGACGCCTCGTACTCGCTGGACACCCGCAACGGTGGATGGCCCTGAGGCGGGTGGGAAGCTGGGGAGCCGCGGAGCGCTCTCCCGCGCCCAGTGATGCAGTCAAACCCAGGTTGGGCTGTGCTCCGCCACGGCCCCATCTTGATCCGACACGCGTCGTGCACCCGTGAAGGGGAACGGGATTGCCTGCAGCGTCAGAGGATCCCGGCTGGAACCACAGGTCGGTCAACCTCTCGCGGATCAGATGGGGACGCCACGGAGGCCGTCCCTACCGGAGGGCGCTCCCGAGCCCAGTGATTCAGGGCACGGCATCACCCACCCATCGAAGCCTTCGGCATCCGATCAGGATGCCACCGCCACCAAACCCCTTGTTCCCATCTCTCCTCCCGTCTCTCTCGTCTCTTCCTCCGTGTCTCCGCGTCCCGGTGTGAGTCCCCTTCCCCCACAGGGCACCGCGGCACCTACCGACAAGCGCCTGCCTCCCCGCTCCCGTGCCTTGACGTCCGACCCGGTGTTGCCTTCCATCCTCCCTTCTTCGGGAGCATTCCCATTCCTTCGAACACCGAATCTGAAAATGACGACCATCACTGACATCCAGGCGCGCGAGATCCTCGACTCCCGCGGCAATCCCACCGTCGAAGTCGACGTCACCCTCGAATGCGGCGCCGTCGGACGCGCCGCCGTCCCCTCGGGGGCCAGCACCGGCGAGCACGAGGCCATCGAGCTCCGCGACGGCGACAAGAAGCGCTACCTCGGCAAGGGCGTCAGCAAGGCCGTCAAGAACGTCGACACCAAGATCGCCCCGGCCCTCTTCGGTACCGACGCGCTCGACCAGCTCACGGTGGACCGCGCGATGCTTGAGATCGATGGCACCGAGACGAAGTCGAAACTCGGCGCCAACGCCATCCTCGCGGTCTCCCTCGCCAACGCAAAGGCCGCCGCCACCGCGCTCGGGCAGCCCCTCTTCAAGTATCTCGGCGGACCCAACGCCAAGGTCCTGCCCGTGCCGATGGCCAACGTCATCAACGGTGGCGCCCATTCCGACGCCCCGATCGACTTCCAGGAGTTCATGGTCATGCCCCATGGGTTCGAGACCTTCAGCTCCGGACTCCAAGCGATCACCGAGATCTTCCACGCGCTGAAGTCCGTCCTGAAGAAGAAGGGCCTGAGCACCGCGGTCGGCGACGAGGGCGGCTTCGCGCCTAAGCTCGAGAGCGCCGAGGCCGCGCTCGACGCCATCGCCCAGGCGGTCAAGGACGCCGGATACAAGCTCGGCAAGGACATCTACCTGGCCCTCGACGTCGCCAGCTCCGAGTTCTACACCGGCAACGAGACCTACGTCTTCAAGAAGAGCTCCGGCCGAAAGCTGACCGGGGATGAGCTCGTCGACTTCTACGTGAAGCTCTGCAAGGACTACCCGATCGTCTCGATCGAGGACGGCTGCGCCGAGGGCGACTGGAAGACCTGGAAGAAGCTCACCGACAAGCTCGGTGCCACGACCCAGCTCGTCGGCGACGATCTCTTCGTCACCAACGTGAAGTTCCTCCGCAAGGGCATCGAGACCGGGACCGCCAACTCGATCCTGGTAAAGGTGAACCAGATCGGTTCGCTCACCGAGACCCTCGACGCCGTCCGCCTCGCCCAGAACAGCGCCTACACCGCCGTGTTGTCGCACCGCTCCGGCGAGACCGAGGACGCCACGATCGCCGACATCGCGGTCGCCACGAACTGCGGACAGATCAAGACCGGCTCCCTGAGCCGGACCGACCGCACGGCCAAGTACAACCAGCTGCTCCGCATCGAGCAGATGCTGGGCAAGAACGCCGTCTACGCCGGCCGGACCGCCCTCCCGAAGGGCCGCTGAGCCGCAGGACCGATCCCCAAGAACCCCGGAGGCACACGCCTCCGGGGTTTTTTGTTTTGCACCTTGAGGGCCGGTGGAGAGCCGCACCAAAATCAGACGATAAATCGATTCATGGCCCTCCTCGGGGCGACGACGGGGATCCTCGTAGGAGTGCTGACCGCCGAAGGAAACGGGTGGTCCAACTGGCTGAAGGGTCGGGATCAGGACATCGACAGCCTCGCCAAGTACGCCATCGGGGGAGCGGCAACGGTCGATGCCGCACCCGAAAAACCGAGCTTTTCCCTGACCCCAACGACCCTGTCGATGACCGCCATCGTGCGGACCAATGACACCCAGCTGAAGGTGCATGGAGAGGCGGGGGACAGCCTGACCGGCTGGAGCACCACCGGCGTGGACCGTGCAGTTGCAGCCAATCAGACGGGGGTTCCGGAGGGCTGCCAACGTCAGGTATTCAGCGTGAACCGCTCCCGCAGCCCGGACCGGCTGTTCCTCCGTCTCCGGGCTGTGCTCGATGCCCCGGAGGCCGAGAGTGCGCCCAGAGCGGCCTGGGCTGACGTGTTGTCGTCAGGGCCTGGGTTGAGGTGGACCGCACTGGCCTCAGGTCCCGGAAAACATGCTGCGGCGTCCGGGTCACCGCTCGTTCGGGGACCCAAGGGGAATCGGCAAACCGTTTTACCGATCACTCCGCCGGTTCTCGGCGTCCTCCCTCCTGCCCCTCCGACCGTCTTCTCCCCGAAGGGTCAACCCCTGCTGGGAACCTACGCCGGCTCCTTCGGCACCGTGGACCTCCGGCCTCGTCTCTGGCCGACGGAATACAGCCGATTGAAGAAGTGGTTCTTCGGCACGCTTTCCTCGAAGGGCCTCCTCGCCGGTTTTGCCGTGGTGGACGCGGGCTATGGCACGACGGCATTCGTCTATGTCGTGGATCTTGAGACCGGATCGACCCTCGTTAGCCGGGGCGAGATCGGCCTTCCGCTGGTGTCGACAGTGGTCAATGGAAACCCGGGAGCCGGCGCCCGTGCCACCTTCGCCGATGGCCTCGGCGGAAGCCTGTCCCTGTCGATCACCCGAGGAACGGAATCGACACCCTTCCGCGTCGAGATCGTCTCCAAGGACGATGACCTGCGGATCGATGCCACGCTCGATCCCACCGCCGCGCCGCTTCCGGTCTCCTCCCTGGTGCCCACGCCTCCCGGGGACATCAACGCGACCGTGAAGTGGAACCTCCTGCCCATGACGGGATCCATGAAGCTCGGTTCCCTCGTATGGGATCTCGCGGAGGGGTTCCGGGGCGGTTTCGACTACACCCAGGGCATCCTTCCCAGCCACACGGTGTGGAACTGGACGTTCCTGAATGGCACCGCGGACGACGGCACCCCCATCGGGTTGAATCTCACCGGAGGCATCGTCCCCGACGGTCTGACCGGTGACAATGCACTCTGGGCCGGGAACGAGCTGTCGACGCTTGCGAAACCCACCTTCACGTTCAATCGACAGAACTACATGGATCCCTGGGGAGTCACCACCGCGGACGGCCGGGTCCAACTGCGGTTCACACCCAAGGGATCCCACAGCGAGAACCGGAACCTGGGTCTCGTGAACAGCCGCTTCATCCAGGTCGCCGGACTCTTCAACGGCACCCTCCGCACAGCAGAGGGCCGGGTCCTGAACCTGGTCGACGTGCCTGGCGTCATGGAAGACCAGGACATCTACTGGTGACTTGATTGGGGCAACAGGCAGAACGGATCGGGCGATCAACCCACCGTCGCCACCCGCAGGCGTCGGGTGGCGCCACGTCCCAGATCCACGACGATTTCGTCACCCTTGCGGCGTCCGACCAGCTGCTGGCCCAGGGGCGATTGCGGGGTGAGCACGAGGATCTCGTGCTGCATGTGGGTGACCTCGGTCCCCCCGGCTCGGGGGGCGACGTAGTACCAGGCATGTTCCCGGCCCTCGACAACCTCCACCAACGCCCCGGGACCGATCGCAGTCCCCTCAGGCCAGGGGCTGGTCGAGAGGGCCTCGATCTGGGTGATGGCCAGCTCGAGCTCGGCCACCTGGCGGGATTGCCCGCGGGCGAGGTACGACGCCTCGAGTCCGCGGGTGTCGTACTTGTTCTCGGGCTTGTTCTGTTCGTGCGTGGCCTCGTCGTGCGCGGCACGGGCGGCACGGATGTAGGTCGCGAGCTCGCGTTGAAGCGTGGCAACGATCTTTCGGACGACAGCGGACTTGTTCACGGCGGCCGGCAAAGAAACCCGACCCGACGCGACCACGCAACCCCGTGTCACGCCTTCCGAGACATCCCGGGCTGGGCACGACACAACCGCGAAGGACAGGGACTCACGTGCCGACCCGGAGACGTGGAGGAACCCGTATGGAACCGAAGAATCGATGAAAATTCTCGGCGAGCTGGCCGGCGAGGGATTCCAGGGATCGGCCGGTCAGCTCGGCCAGTCCGGCGTGGATCGCCGGAAGGTTGGCCGGGACATTCAGGAGACTCCCCGAAGGTCCCGTCAGCACCGAGGGACGATGCGATTCCGGCGGCATCTGGTCGGGCGCATCGGTCTCGACCAACAGACGTTCGAGCGGGATCCGGCGGAACACCTCCTGCTGACGCTGCCGCCGGGGATCGAGGGCGCTGCCCGGGAATCCAAAGTATCCACCCAGCTCTGCGAATTGGTCGACCAGCTCCACCGGACCGCCATAGCTGTGGAGCAGGAAGCCCGGCTCGGGTCGCGGACCGTTCGCAAGAACCTCGAGCAGCCGACCGAAGGCGCGGAGACAGTGGATCGTGACCGGTAACTCCCGCGCCGCGGCGAGCTCCAGCTGGTCCACCCACATCGACTCCTGCAAGGCCCAGTCGGGCGGATCGCCCGCAAAGGGGGTCGCGCCCTGTCGATAGCGTCGCCACCGGTCGGGATTCTCCAACATCCACCGATCCACCCCGATCTCACCCACCATCGCACCCGGGGTCCGATCAAGCCATCCGATCAAGGCCTCCCGCCAGGCAGGCGTGCGCTTACCAAGATACCAGGGATGATAGCCAAATCCGGGGATCACCTCGGGGAACCGCTCGGCCAGCATCGCCACCACGGGCCAATCCTCCTCGCAGGACCCGTTGACCACGATCCGCTCCACGCCCACGACCCGTGCCGCGTCGATCAGCTCGTCCCAACGCCCCCCGAACCGCTCGTCCTGGAGATGATTGTGGGCATCGAAGAACCGAAGCCGCCCGTCGGACGCCGATGAATTCTCCGTTGCCGATGCTCCCAGGTTCATGACGCATCCCCAGCCGGACGCTGCGCCGTCGCAAATCCACGGATCAGGTCGATCACCCGGCCGATCGTCGCCCGACGGTTGTCGGCGAGCTGTCGCAGCAATCCGAGCCGGTCGAGGAATTCGGGCCTCCAGTCGACGAGGTCCTCGGGCGGCAGTCCGCTGGCGAGGTCGCACAGGATTCCGCTGAACGCGCGCAGGGTCGCGGCATCCGAATCGGTCTGGAACCAGCAGCGGCCGTCGCGGAACTCCGGGACGAGCCAGAGTCGGACCAGACACCCCTGGACCCGATGGCTTTCCAGACGCAGGGCGTCGGGGAGAGGCGATCGAAGCCGAGCCTGCTCGACCGCCCAGGCAAAGCGGGCCTGCGGGTCGCGAAGCGCGGTCAGACGTCCGACCAGATCGCGCTCACGATCCAGCAGGGAGTGAGGTTTCGACCCGTTCATCATTGGAGATCAGGGTACTCCAGCGTGGTGCGGAGGGCGACCCCGGGTCGTGCGGAACGCCCGAGGAGCGTCCATCGGCGTCCTGGGAGGTGGGGATTCGCCACAGGCGGGGTCGATCCGGAATGACTTCGGCAACTGCTCGCGCACCGCCTCGACGATCTGGTCTTCGATGGTGGGAGAGAGGCGTTGGGGGCGGTCGTAGTACCAGAGGGAGGTCTCCGCCTCGTATCCACCCTCGTCGAGGATGCGTCGCGACGGGATGTAGCAGGGCACGTCGTTGGCGTAGGCATTGACCCAGAGTCGCTGGGGATCGAGCTCGCGCTTAAGCCTCAGGGAATAGTCGACCACGACCTCTCCCCCCAGGAACACCATGGCCATCCGATCCCCAAACGCCCAGGTCTGCACGGGATACGGAAGCGTCGGGGAGACGGTTTCACCGCGATTCATCCGGGCAAGCCAGCGTCGGGCGTGGAAACCGACAATCCCGGAGTTGGTGGAGCGCCGGATCCATTCCTCGCGGGTGAAGTGGGGCTGGAAGGGCAGCTGGAGGGTCTGCAGCCGGCAGGCGGGAGCCGTGGGGAGATCCTGAAGCGGGAGCTTCACCAGACGCGCCGCCTCGGCGGCGAGAGCCTCACCATGACGGGTGGCAAGTTCGATCGTGCCGCGCGGGTCCGGGTTGGCATCGGCACCGGCACCGATCGCGACGAGCGCGATGGCCCCCGGATGTTCCCGCTCGAAGGCCTCGGCGGCGGCACCGGCCCAGTCGCCATGCACCGCGTTCAGCTCGCCGCTCAGCGTCGTGCAATGGCAGGCATAGCTGACCAGCACCGCGCGGAGTTCCCCATTCGGATCCGTGATCCGTAGCAGGGGCAGGTCATGATCGACCGGCCCACCGGGCGTCCGACGGTTCTTGGCAAACCCGACGGAACCCCTGCCCCAGGAGAGGCGCGCGGGACGCCTTCGTTCCAGGGCGAGTCGTGCGGCCTCTTCGAGTCGTTCGGTGAAATACACGGTGTAGGCCGCGATCTGTTCCTGCTCCGTCGGGGTCAGGTCCCGGGCGAAGATATTGGGGGCGGCTCCGGTGAGGCAGGGGGCGCTATGGGTGTGGGTGACCGTCAGCGCGACCTGCGCCGGGGCGAGGCCGACCCTCTGTGCGAGCCGCGAACGGATGTCGTCGGTGATGGAGCCGGGCAGGATGCAGTTGTCGATGGCGATGAGGACGGCCGCCTGGGATCGGCTCCCGATGGCGAGGGCCCGGGCATGGATGTGCTGGGCCAGATTCGTCGGCGCGGGCAACCCAGCGCGTGCGGCATAGCCCATCAGGGGCACGGCGTTGGTGGGGGAGAGGTCGACCCGGGCGACGCCAACTGGGATGAAGTTGAGGTTGCGGGGAGCCGCCTCAAGAAGGGTGTCGAGGAACCCGATCCAACATCCGACCACGACCAAGGCCCTCCACCAATGCCAGGGGTTCATACAGAAACGGTGCGCACCTGAGGGCGCCTTGGGAAGCGTTGGAATCACGCGGGGGTGAGGGGACAGGGACTCACACGGAGACGCGGAGAAAGGAGAGCACAGGAGAGAAAAAAACGGGCCTCGACTGCAGCCGCCCGGTCGTCGACCCGAACACAAGTCACGCCCACCCCGATGTTCCCAACCGCCGTCCTAGTCTCCTCCGGTTCTTCCTCCGCGTCTCCGCGTCTCCGTGTGAATCCCTCGTCTCCAGGCCCCCTCCGCGTGACGGCACTCCGACGACGATTGCCGGTCGTGCCTCGATGCAGGAGGCTGGGTCCATGACGATCATCACCGATCCCCGATGCACGGAGTACCGGGCCGTGGGCCATCCCGAGAAGCCCGCACGGGTTCAGCGGACCGCAGAACTGCTAAGGGAACAGAAGTCATTGGACCTCCGTTGGTCCGAGCCGTCCCCCGTTGAGGACTCGGTCCTGCTACGGGGCCATTCGGAGAATCATCTGAAGCGCCTCGCCCTGGCCCAGGATTTCGATGGCGACACACCCTTCTTCCCGGGAATAGGCGATCATGCACGACGCGGGGTCGGTGGCGCCCTGAAGGCTCTGGAGCTGATCCGAACCGGTGAACCCGCCTTCAGCCTCCTACGTCCGCCGGGACACCACGCCACGCGGGACCAGGCCATGGGCTTCTGCTATCTCAGCTCCCTGGCCATCGCGGCGCTCGAAGCCCGAGCCACCGGGATCGAGCGAATCGCCCTGTTCGATTTCGACGTCCACCACGGCAACGGGACCGAGGATGTCGTGGCCGGCATCGCCGGGGTCACCTTCGCTTCGGTCCATCAGCATCCGTGCTATCCCGGCACGGGGGCGGGGCCTGTCGGAAACAATTGCTTCAACTTCCCTGTCGCCCCCGGCACACCTCGGGTCGAGTGGCGAAAGACCCTCGAGCAGGCTCTGCAGCGGCTGCTGGAGAGCCGCCCCCAGATCATCGGGGTGTCGGCCGGATTCGATGCCTACTCCCGGGATCCCTTGGCCAACGGCAGCCTCGAGCGCGAGGACTTCTACTGGATCGGCCAACGCCTCCGGGCGACCGGCATCCCCACGTTCAGCATCCTCGAGGGCGGATACTCCCTGGATCTTCCGGATCTGGTCCTGCACTACCTGCTCGGTCTCGAGGGCAAATAAACTGGGGATGAGGGGAGCCATGCGGAGACGCGAACACGCAGAAAACGACACGCCGAAGAGAGGTTTCTGCATGCCGGTTTCGTCTCCCGTGGAATCGGGAGCCACATCGGTCCACGATGGAGCTTTGGGCAACGGACCCAGGATTGAACATCAGGTGCATCCGGGTTCCATCCGACGACGGTTTTCCCTGGGCCTCGAATCGTTGAGCGCAGTTTCCTCTGTCTGATCCAGAATTGGTTTCTCGCCACCCCTCCCGTCCTTCCTCCGCGTCTCCGCGCCTCCGCGTGAGTCCCTGCCCCATTCTCACTCTACCCACAACGCTGGGCTTTTCCCCGCGGACAGGCCTCGTCAGACTTGTCCGATGATCCCGGTCCGCTTCCCGCTCCTCGTCCTGGCTCTCGCACTGGCTTCGATCCCATCCGCCCTCCGTGCTGCGGCACCGCTTCAGAGTTCCGACGGGGAGATCGTGTTTCCGGTGGATGCCGCAAAGATGAGCGGCACCACAAGGCTCGTTCCGATCCCGAAGACCGGGGAACAGGTCGTCGAGCTCAACTCGGGCGGCACGCTGGAGTGGACCTACAAGCCCACGCGGTGGGGTCGCTATGACCTTCTGATGACCTATGCCGTGTCCCAACAGCAGCCCGGGATCCAGATCCGGGTCCTCGACACGGACTACACCCAGAAACCCGCCGGGACCGGAGGCCTGGACCGGTACAGCAGCGTGACGATGGGGCGCCTGTACCTGCCGACGTCCGAACCCTTCTCGATCCGGCTGGCCTGCTCGGAGGCAACGGCGGGAGTCCCGATCCGGGTCGCCAAGCTGGTCCTTCGCCCAGCCCCGGAAGGGCATCCCGAAGCCCAGAGCGGAACCGGCCGCATCGAGCTACCCGCCCACTCGGCCACGACCCACAGCGTGATGATGCGCTATGAACCGGCGACGAACAAAAACTGCCTCGGGTACTGGGTGAACCCGTCCGACTGGGCCGACTGGACCTTCGAGGTCGAACAGCCCGGGACCTTCGACGTGCAGGTCTGGCAGGGTTGTGGACGCACCCAGGGAGGCAGCGAGGCCGTCATCCAGGTCGGCCAGCAGCAATTGCCCTTCATCGTGGAGGAAACCGGGCACTTCCAATACTTCGTCCCGCGACAGATCGGACGCGTCATACTGGACAAGCCCGGCTCCTACACCCTGGCCATAAAACCCCGCACGAAGAAGGCCGGGGCCATCATGGACATCCAGCGGATTGTGCTGACCCCTGCGCCGACCTTGGCCGTTCCGACCGCCACGGCCCGGGATTTCGTTCCGGCCCGGAGGATTGTCGTGCTGGGCGACAGCATCACGTACGCCGGTGGCTGGCTGCCGCTCGTCGAGACGTGGCTCCATCTCCAGTTTCCGGAGTCGAAGGTCCAATTCCTCAACCTCGGACTCCCCTCCGAGACGGTCTCGGGTCTGTCCGAACCCGGCCACGCGGGGGGCTCCTTCCCTAGACCCACGCTGCTCGAGAGGCTGGATCGGGTCCTCGAGCAGGCCAAGCCCGACCTGATCGTGGCGTGCTATGGGATGAACGACGGCATCTACCATCCGTTCAGCGAGGAGCGGTTCCAGAAGTTCCAGGACGGCATCCGCGAACTCCGGGAGAAGGCCGGGAAGGTGGGCGTCCGGGTGATCCATCTCACCCCACCCGTGTTCGATCCCCTGCCCCTCGCCGGCCAGACCCTGCCGGCCGGGAAGGAGGAGTACCGCTCCCCCTTCGAGGGCTACAACACAGTGCTCGACCGCTATGCCGACTGGCTGGTGGCCCAGCGGGCCTACGGGTGGGAGGTGATCGACATCCACGGTCCGATGAACCGATTCCTCGCGGAGAAGCGGAAGACGGATCCGAAGTTCCTGCTCGCGGGGGACGGGGTGCATGCCAACGACCAGGGCCACTGGATCATTGCGCGTGAGGTACTGCGGCAGTTGGGAGCGGATCCGACGCTGCTGGAGTCGGACACTCCCGACCGCCTCATCGCCTCGTCGCCTCGCGGGAAGGCGGTGCTCGACCAGGTCACGCGCCGACAGACCGTGATGAAGGACCCGCTGTTGACCGCGATCGGTCACAAACGTCCGGGGATGGGGGCCGGCAAGCCACTGGCGGAGGCAGAAGCCGAGGCGTCGCGGATCGGAGCCCAGCTGAATCCGCCGGACTGAACGGGCGCCGCACTCCACCTGGGGACACACCCCACGGACCGCACCCATCCCAGATCATGACGTCCGCATCCCAACCGCACCCCAGGGGACTTCCGGTGCTGTTCTTCACCGAGATGTGGGAGCGGATGAGCTACTATGGAATGCGGGCGCTGCTGGTCCTCTTCCTCGTCGACTCCGTGGACCACGGCGGACTGGGACTCACCGAGGATGTGGCAACCGCGCTCTACGGGCTCTACACGGCGGGGGTCTACCTCGCCGCCCTGCCGGGCGGCTGGATCGCCGACCGGCTCCTGGGGCATCGACGGGCCGTCACCTACGGAGGATGCCTGATCGCGGCCGGACACTTCACCCTGCTCGGACACCACCTCCCGTTCCTGCTGGCAGGCCTGCTCCTGATCGTCCTCGGCACCGGGCTCCTCAAGCCCAGCATCAGCACCCTCGTGGGACTTCTCTATCCCGAGGGAGGGGCCCGGCGGGACTCCGGGTTCACCCTGTTCTACCTCGGCATCAACCTCGGTGCCGCAATCGGCCCCCTGCTCTGCAGCGCCCTCGGAGAGAAGATCGCCTGGCACTATGGCTTCGGGGCGGCCGGGGTCGGGATGATCCTGGGACTGATCCAGTACCGGGTGCAGTCCCAACACCTTGGGGATCTCGGGACCCAACCGGTCCATCCGCATCCGCATCCGGGGATGGCTTGGGGACTGGTCGCCGGCGCGGCCAGCAGTCTCGCCCTGGTCTTTGTGATCGGACTGTTGGGCTGGTGGCGCCTCGACCCGGTCGGGCTCGCCCGCAACGCCGCAGGCGTCATCGCCGCGGTCGCGATCGGAACCTTCGCCTGGATGCTGCTGGGGGTCCGACTCGGACCCGGCGAACGGGGCCGGGTGGGGGTCATTCTGATCCTGTTCCTCGCCGCCGCGCTTTTCTGGAGCGGATACGAGCAGGCCGGATCGTCCCTGAACCTGTTCGCGGAACGGTTCACGGAACGCCGACTCGGCTCCTTCGAGATCCCGGCCGGATGGTTCCAATCGGTCCCCGCGGTGTTCGTCGTGGTCTTCGCACCGGTCGTGGCCGCCTGGTGGGTGCATCGCTCCCGTCGGGGCCATCAGCCTCTGCTGATCACCAAGCTGGCCTGGGGCCTGATCCTGTTGGCTCTCAGCTTTGGGGTCCTCCAGATCGGCTCCCGTCGGGCTCTCGACCACGGGACGGTCTGGCCCACATGGCTCCTCACCACCTACCTGCTGCAGGTGCTGGGGGAACTGCTGCTGAGTCCGGTCGGACTCTCGGCCGTGACCCAACTGGCACCGTCCCGGTTCGTCGGCCAGATGATGGGGCTCTGGTTCCTTGCGGCCTCGCTGGGCAACCTGCTGGCCGGACTGCTTGCGGGCCAGGTCACCGGGGCCCGGGCCCAGGACATGCCGGTCCAGTTCTTCAAGGTCTTCCTGGTCACCGGCGCGGCCGGCCTCCTGCTCTGGCTCCTGGCGCGCCCCCTCCACCGACGGTTCCTCGGAGGGCTCGGCCCGACCGGATCGCCGTCCACCTGATTCCATGATCCGAACCCTGCTCCTGCGTCTCGGCCTTGGTCTCCTGGCCCTGACCCTGCACGCCCAGGACAGCGCGGCCGTGTCCGCTTCACAGGTCGGCCCTGTGCCGCCCGCCCTGCGGGAACGGTTCCAGCTGGCCCCCTTCTACCAGAAGCACATTGCGGTGGGGCCGTTGCCGATCGTGGGATCGTCGCGAGTCTCGGATCCGGCGCTGCGCGAGGCGGCGTGGATCGTCCGGCACCTGATGGAGGGTCGTGACGACCTCCTCGGGGCGATGGCGACGAACCACACGCGGCTGGCGGTGATGGCCTTCGACGAATACACGACCGACATCCCGGAACACGCCGGGCTGCGTCCGAGGATCTTCTGGGATCGGCGGGCGCGGGGACTGGGGGCCACACCCGAGGCGCCGGCCGTGAGCTGCGCCGAGGAGAACCTGCTGGGCTACCCTGGCGATCCCTACGGCACCGAGAACATCGCCATCCATGAGTTTGCCCACGCCATCCACAGCATGGGTCTCAGCGCGGTGGATCCGACGTTCGACAACCGGTTGGCGGCGGCCTTCGAGAACGCGAGCCGCCGCGGTCTCTGGAAAGGGACGTATGCGGGATCCAACCGCGAGGAATACTGGGCCGAGGCGGTGCAGTCGTGGTTCGACGACAACCGGGAGAACGACGCGCTGCACAACCACGTCAACACCCGGGCCGAGCTGCGGGCCTACGACCCCGGGGTGGCCCGCCTCTGCGAGGAGGTTTTCGGGGACAGGCCCTGGCGGTACCGGAAACCCGCGTTCCGCGATCCGTCGGATCGGACCCATCTGGCGGGATTCGACAGCACAAGGGCACCGCGCTTCCGCTGGCGGGACGAAGCCGTGGTGGCAAAGCCCCGTCTTCTCCTGCAGACCGCCCAGGGGGACATCGAGCTGGAGCTGGACACCCGGGCCGCTCCCCGGTCGGTCACCAACTTCCTGCACTATGCCCAGCAGGGACTCTACGCCGACGGTCTGTTCTTCCGGACGGTCACGCCGGGCAACCAGCCCACGAATGAGGTCAAGATCTCGGTGATCCAGGCCAGGGCGAACCCCTCCCGGACCAACGACTTCCTGCCCCCCATTCCGCTGGAGCGGACCCGGGACAGGGGCCTCAGGCACCTCGATGGCACGGTGTCGATGGCCCGGGACAGGCCCGACACGGCCCAGGACCACTTCTTCATCTGCATCGGGGACCAGCCGGAACTGGATTTCGGGGGGCGTCGGAATCCCGACGGCCAGGGCTTCGCGGCGTTCGGTCGGGTCGTGAAGGGAATGGACGTGGTGCGGCGGATCCATGGCTCACCGGCGGACGGCCAGACGTTGACACCCCCGGTCCGGATCCAGCGTGTGATCCGGACGGAGTGAGGATGGAGAGCGCGGCGTCCCGGGTCCTCGATCCCCGGACTCCGGGCCTCGGCCCAACGGTTGGAGATTGTCAGTTGCAGGCATCGGGGACGTCCGGAATTGTCATTCCATGACCACGCGATCGATGACTTCGTGGAGCCTTCTGCTGGCCCTTCTGTTCGGCTACGTTCTCGCACGGGCTGCGGACTCGGCGGAACCCGCCGCGACCCCGTCCAGGCGCCTCTGGACCAACTCGATCGGGATGCGCTTCGTCGCCCTGCCCGGCACCCCGGTTCTTGTCTCGACCTGGGAGACACGCCGACAGGACTTTGCCCTGTTCGTCAAGGAGACCGGGTACACCGCCACCAATGCCGTCTATTCCCTGACGACCAACCGTTGGACGCGAAAGGGGGACTCGTGGATGTCGCCCGGGTTTCCCCAGACGGATCGACATCCCGTCTGCGGCGTGAATTGGGAGGATGCGAAAGCCTTCTGCGCCTGGCTGTCCAAAAAGGAAGGGAAGGCCTACCGACTGCCCACCGATCTCGAATGGAGCCAGGCTGTGGGTCTGCAGCCAGAGATTGGCCGGACGCCCAAGGACCGCAGCAGTGGCGTGCCCGACGTCTTCCCCTGGGGAACCGGATTCCCTCCGCTGATCGACAACAACCCGGTCGGCAACTACCCGGGGGCGGAGGCCTCGGAGGTCGACTGGCCGAAGGAGTTCCGGGTGATCGACTACTACCGGGATCCGTTCCCGCGGACGGCCCCGGTGGGGAGCTTCGCGCCCAATGCCCTGGGCCTGTACGACATGGGGGGCAACGTCTGGGAATGGTGTGAGGATGAAACGGAACCTGGCAGCGGCTCGCGGGTGCTGCGGGGCGCTTCCTGGATCGACAACCTCGAATCCGCGCTGAACGCCTCCTACCGTCACCCCAGCAAGCCCAACAACCGCAATATCAGCGCGGGTTTTCGCTGCGTGCTGGTGGACGACGCCCCGAAGAGCGGACGGTAGGCGCCGGAAAGGGGGTGTCCGCGCCCGACCCCATCGACACCGGCCCTGGACAGGAGTCCACCGTCCCGGTGCGGACATCGCGCATCTGGCGTCGACACCCTATGGCACCGCGGTAGCCTCCGGGATGGACTCTGCCCAGAAGCCGGAAGTGATCTGCACCCACGAGAGCGATCTCGACGGGTTGGTCTCCGGCCTCCTTCTTGTCCGGCTTGCCCGGAAGCTCTTCGGGACGGACATCCCTCTCCAAGCCTGGAACTACCAGGGGTGGAAGAACCGGGTCATGGGCGAGGCAACCGCCTGGATCTCCGACTTCACCTTCGAACCACGACTCGATCGTCACGGATGGATCATCTTCGACCACCACGTCCACTCGGGGCCGCCCAAGAATGCCCGGCTGGTCCACAGCCCGGAAAAATCGGCCTCGGCCCTGGTCTACGGCTGGTGCCAGGAACATGGACTCGCCACACCAAAGCTCGATCGACTGGTGCACCTCACCAATCTGGGCGACCTCTGGAAGAATGAGGATCCGGAGTTCGGGCTGGCGAACGACTACGCGGCCCTCGTGAAGGAGTACGGGTTCTGGAATCTCCACAAGGTGATCGGCGGCGATCCCGAGCGGCTCGTGGACCATCCCCTGCTCCAGGTCATGACGGTGAAGCGGACGGTCGAGAATCCGCTGGGCCTCGCCTGGGCCCGGGAACATGTGGAGGAGATCACGCCCGAGGTTGGACTCGTCCATACCTCGATCGGCGACACGAACCTCATCGTGCACCAGCTCCTGGACAGCCGGTCGACCCCCTACAAGGTCCTCGTGACGCTGTTTCCGAAGGCCAATCGCACCTTCGTGGCCAGCTTCCGCAGCCTCAATGGCGAGGCCCTCCCCGCCGCGACCCAGCTCCAGGGCGGTGGCCATCCCAACGCCGCCGGCACGACCCTTCCCCGTTCGGTGATCGACATCGAGTCGGCCATCCACCATCTCCGGGACACGCTCGACAACAGCCGGTACCTCAACGCCTTCCAGCAGCCTCTCAACGCATTGAAGCTCTGATCCCTCCGCATCGACGGATGGGAGACCTCCCGACATGAGACCGCGCATCCTCCTCGTCGAATGCTCGGACCGCCCCGGGCTGGTCCACGACATCACCGGCATCCTGTTCCGTCGCGGGGTGAACGTGGTTGGAAACCACGAATTCGTCGACCGCTCGCTGGGACGGTTCTTCATGCGGACGGAGTTCGACGGCACGGTCGACGAAGCCGCCGTCACCCAGGAACTGTCCGCGGTGCTTCCGGAATCGGCGACGCTGCGGCTGATCCGGCCGAACCCGAAGCGGATCGTGGTCCTCGCCTCGAAGGAACATCACTGCCTGGCCGACATCCTGGTCCGACACGCCTTCGGCGAACTGAATGCATCCATCGCGGGTGTTCTCAGCAACCACGCCACGTTGGAGCCGCTGGTCCGGAGGTTTGGCCTTCCGTTCCACCACATCCCGGTCGCCGGGGAGGATCGGACCGGCCAGGAGGCCGCCGTGCGGGACCGGGTCCTGGAACTGGGTCCCGACTATCTGGTCCTCGCCAAGTACATGCGGATCCTGTCCCCGGAATTCGTCCGGGAATTCCCGGCCCGCATCATCAACATCCACCATTCCTTTCTCCCGGCCTTCGTGGGGGCCCGTCCGTATCACCAGGCCTTCGAACGGGGCGTGAAGGTGATCGGAGCGACGGCGCATTTCGTCACCGACGAGCTGGATGCGGGACCGATCCTAGTCCAGCAGGTGATCCCGGTGGATCACTCCCACGACGCCGAGGAGCTGGCGCGGTCGGGTCGGGACGTCGAGCAGATGGTCCTCGCCCGGGCCCTTCGGCTCGTTTTCGAGGACCGGGTGTTTCTCTGCGGCAACCGGACGGTGATCTTCGATTGAGGGACCCGGCCGGGAGAGGTGGGCCACCGCGGTTCACCCGAGCGACGTCATCGTGAGGCATCGACACCCCGGGGTGGTGTGGGTGCTTCGCACCCAGTGCCGCAGGGCACTGCGGCACCCACCAGGCGAGACCTGCTGAACCGCTGGATCTCGCACCCCGGATCTGGGCTCTCCCTTCACCGCTGGCCGAGAAGATACGCCATGAGGTGGTTGAACTCCGGCTCGGGCAACGCCTCAGCGAAGTTGTCCGGCATCAATGACTGGGCCGTCTCCCTGCGTTCGGCGATGTCCGACTTGGAGAGGGTAAACTCCTTTCCGGTGGCATCCGCGAAGACCAGCAGTTCACCCTCCTCACGACGGAACAGCCCCGAGAGTGAATCCCCATTCTTCAGGGTCAAAAGGGTCTGACGGAAGGCGTGGTCCACGTTCTGGTTGGGATCGAGGATGTCCTCGCAGAGTCGCTCGGCGCCCCGGTTGCCAATCCCGGTCAGCTGGGGTCCGACGAGTCCGCCCTGGCCTCCCAGCTGGTGACAGGCCCGGCAGTTCTGATCGAACACCCGGCGTCCGGCCTCCGGATCGGAGACGGTTGCACCCAAACGGTTCCGACGGGTCGCCACGGCCTGCACCCGATCGTCCTCCGCAGGCGGCAGCGATCCGATCCCCTTTTCGAGGAGTGCCTTCGAGGCGGGATCGGCCTGCTTGAGAAGCGCCTCGCGAAGGGCGCCATCCCTCAGGATCCCGATGGGGATCTCGCCGCGATCCAACGCCAGAGCGAATTCACGAACCCCATGGGACTCGGCCGCGAATCCCCGGGCCGCGCGGATCTGGACCCGACGGGGAGCTTCCTTCCAGAGACGCCGTCTGAATTCCTGGAGCGTCACGGGATTCCCCGAGGTGACGGCATCCGCGGCGAGCTGACGCCAGACGTCCGGAATCTGGGGATCACCGATGAAGTCGGCATCCGCACGGAGCGCCGGCATGACGAGACGGAGTCCAGCCGCCCGGACCGCAAGGTCCGCACGGGAATCCCGAAAGAGGGTCAGCACGGGCTGGAGGGCAGGATGGGCGGGTTCCACTCCCAACCGCTCCGCGATACGGATCGCCGCGAGCTGCTGCTCGCTACGGCTCCTCGGCGACCGTTCCGGCAACGCCGGGGCGCCAGACACGTCGCCCACCGCAAGCCACGCATAGGCGTCGCCCGTGTCGCCATCGACCACCTCGAGGCGTACGCGACGCCCCTTGAGAGGGCGGGTGTCCCACACGATCCGACTCGCCCGATCGCTCCGGGGTGCCCAGGCCTCGAGAAGCACCCTGCTGGAATCGGCATCCACAAGCCGGACCCCGTTGCGATGGCCGGCGGGCTTGTCGGGATAGCCATCATGACCGCACAGCCAGAACGAGACCTCATCGCTGGGCTCGAACGCGGACGACCGGAGAATCCCGGTCAACGACTCGCCCCGGACGATGCTGGAGAGGACCCGGATCGTCCCTGCCTCCGACCGGAACCGTTCCTGATACTCCCAGGGATCCGGCGTCGGCTTCTCCCCATACGGCACCGTCTGCCATCCCGGGGATTTCCCGGATGCCAGCAACTGGGTGACCAGATCGAGGCCCCAGTCCCAGAGCGCCCCGGGCCTATCACCACCCCGCTGGCGTTGCCCCTCCTCGAGGGCTCCGAAGAATTCCAGCTGCGTCGAAGGATCGGTCGGGTACTGGGATCGGATCCGCGCCACCAAGGCGGGCAGCACCCCGGCATCCGCATATCGGGCGGCATGCTGCAACGCGGCCTGAAGGGTTGGAACCGTCGTGGCGGAGAGGGCATTCAGATGACCGAGGAGGAAGGTGGCCGACTCCCGGGACCGCACCGCCAGAGCGACCCCCAGCAGGACCCGGGTCTCCTCCGGGGATCCCTTGTGGTCGAGGAGGGAACGGAAGATCTCGGGCTGGGACAGGTGATCCCGGAGCGCCTTCCGGACGGTGTACCGAAGGTGGGTGTCCTCAGCAGGAACGGTCGCCAACGCCGCCAGCAGCACTGGAATGTTGGCGGGTTGCGGATGGGCACCCAAGGCTTCAGCAGCACAGCGGCGGACCAATCCATCGGGATCGCCGGTCACAGCCTTCCTCGCCAGGAGCGTCCAGTCGGGAATCGACCCTCCCCGATCGGCGACCATCCGGAAGCCGTGGACCCGGACGAAGGGATCCGCATCGGTCAGTGTGGATTCGAGAGACCTCCCGTCGGCACCCAGTCGCTGGAGCAACCACAGGGCGTGGACACGTTGGAACGGATTCGCGGGAGTCTTGAGGGTTTCTTCCAGGACTGGGACGGCCCGCCCACCAAACCGGTCCTGGAGATCCGCCGAGGCCAGAAGACGACGTCCCAGGCTGGGCGAAGCCAACTCGCCGACGAGCCCTGGCAGGTCCAGGGCGAGCGCCGGAGTGCGGAGTCGGAGCCTGCCATCCTCCCCCCGATGGACCACGCGCCAGATCCGGCCCCGTTCGCGATCCCGACCGGGATGTGTGAGCGGGACCTCGTAGTGTCCGATGATGCGGTTGTAGAAGTCGGCGATGTACAGGGCGCCATCCGGTCCCAGCAGTGTGTCGACAGGACGGAACCACGGGTCGGTGGACGTCAGGAAATCCGGCTGCTCGGTGGCCTTCGGAGTCGACCCCAAGAAGGAGACGACATCGCGATTCAGCCGACTGGTCATGACATTCCCGATGAACAGCGTGTCCCGGAAGGATTCGGGCCAGAGGTCGTCGGTGTAGTAGCTGGCCCCATCGATGGCCGTGCTGCCGTGGGCATGCTCCAGCATCACCGGCGCGAAGCCCAGGCCGTCGTCGGGCTTGCCGAAGCTCGGATACCATCCCCCAGCCAGCAGCTGGTACAGGGGAGCCGTGTGGCAGTCGCTAGAGTACAGGTTACCCCTCGGATCCCAGGTCAGCCCAAACGGGTTCACCTGGCCGTGGGTGTGGTGCTCGATCCGGGATCCATCTAGGCGGATCCGGTAGGTGTTGCCGGAGTTGAGATCGACATGACTTCCATCCCGTGCCGTCACATGGGAGTCATTGTTGAACCCATGGGTGGCATACAGCCAGCCGTCGAACCCCCGTCGGAAGGACGCCTGGTTGCCATGGGTGTCCCGGGAGGCATCGAACGGACCGTAGAGGATCGTCCGACGATCACAGGTCCCGTCCCCATCGGTGTCCTCCAACAGCCAGAGGTTCGGGATGCTCCACACGACCGCCTTCCATCCCCGGTCATCCGTCCGGAACGGATAGACCCCGATCGGGATGTTCAGGCCATCGGCAAACTGGGTGACCTTCCGCGCACGGCCATCGGAACCGAAATCCTCGAAGATCATCAACCGATCCCGGCCCACACGATTCGTCGGCGCGGCCCACGGATACTCGATGGAGGTGGTGACCCAGAGTCGTCCGATCGCGTCGAACGCCAAGTTCATGGGCTTGTGGATGTCGGGCTCGTGGGTGACGAGCTGGATCTCGAATCCGGGAGGCACGTGGAAGCGGGCCCGTTGCTCGGTGGGACTCAGCGGTTCGGTGGTCCTCACCCCGAGGGACAGCTCATCCGAAGCACCCAGCGCACTGGCGGTGCCGATGACGGTCAGGGCGTTCGCGACGGGACGGAACCAGACGGGCACAGCGGTCATGTCGGAAGAATACCGGATCATCCGGGAAGTCGAGAGGCCAGAGTGGGGCCGCGTCCACGAACGGCGAAGGATGCAAACGGGAACGGGGGATTCCTGGTCGTTCCTGAACGACCGAAGGAACGATGGCGAGTCAGGTCAGCGGAGGACCTTCTCGAGCAGCTGGTTCAGGCGCCCCAGCATGGCGCGCGGATCCTCCAGGATGCCGGCGGCCACACGGGCGTTGTCGAACACCTGATCGGTGACGTCCTTGGCCAAGGGCTCGTCCTTCTGTCGGATCGCCTCCAGGCGCACGAGGATGGGATGGGAGGGGTTGATCTCGAGATCGTACCGGTCCGGGGACGGGGTCGAGTCGTCGCGGCGGACTGCCTTGAGGATGCGGCGCATGCTGGCGGACGTCTGCTTGTCGGCATCGACCACCACCGCCGGACTGTCGACCAGCCGGCTCGAGATCCGCACCTCGCCCACGCGATCACCGAGGGACTCCTTCATCCACTGGGCCAACGACTTCGCCGACCCCTCGTCAAGCGCTCCTTCCTTCTTCGGGGTCTCCGACAGGTTGAGGTCGGCCTTTTCGCCGGACTTCAGAGGCTTCCCCTCGAACTCGTGGAGGTGGTCCATCACGAACTCGTCCCACGGATCCTCGAGGATCAGGACCTCGAAGCGCCGTTCCCGGAAGACCTCGAAGTACGGGCTGCTCTCGGCAGAGGTTCGGTTGGGGGCGAGCAGGAAATAGATCTCCTTCTGATCCGAGGGCATCCGCTTCACATAGTCCGCGAGCGAAGTCTTCTTCCCGGCGTCCAGTCCCGAGGTCTCGAATCGGATGAGCTTCGAGAGGGCCTCCTTGTGCTGGTAGTCGGTGACGATGCCTTCCTTCAGGAACCGCTGGTACTCGGCGTGGAACTTCTCGTACGTCTCGGGCTGCTGCTCGGCCTGCTCGCCGAGAAACTTGAGGAAGCGGCCGGTCAGCACCTTGTTCAGTTTCTGCAGGAGCGAGGTGTCCTGCATGGTCTCGCGCGAGATGTTGAGCGGGAGGTCTTCGCTGTCCACGACCCCCTTGAGGAACCGGAGCCAGTCCGGGAACAGACCCTTGGCCTTGGGCTGGATGAGCACCTTGCGGCAGTAGAGGTTCGCCTCCGAATCCATCCGTCCCATCCCCATGGCCTCGAGGTTCTTGGTCGGGACAAAGAGCAGACTCTGGATCGCCAGCGGGGCATCGGCCGTGAAGTGGAGCCGCATCAATGGGGCGTCGGGGTCGTGTCCGATGAACCGGTAGAACTCCTGGTATTCCTCCTCCTTGATGTCGGATTTGCTACGGGCCCAGAGCGCTTGGACGGTGTTGAGGCGCTTGCCGTTCAGCTCGATCGGGAAGGGCACGAAGCTGGAATACCGCTTTACGAGGCGCTCGAGGGTGTAGTCCTCGGCGAACTCCTTGGCGTCGTCCTTGAGCTCGAGGACGATCTTTGTGCCGCGCGGCAGGTCCCCGGCAGGCTGGATCTCGTACCCTCCCACGCCCTCGCTGATCCACTGCCATCCGGAGCCATCGACCTCCTTGGACCGAGTGCTGACGACGACACGCTTGGCGGCCATGAAGGCTGAGTAGAAACCCACCCCGAACTGGCCGATCAGCTTGGCATCGGGCTTCTGCTCCTCGGCGAGCTGCTTCAGGAAGGCCTTGGTGCCCGAGTGGGCGATGGTGCCGAGGTTCTCGACGAGTTCCTCCCGGGTCATCCCAACGCCGGTGTCGGTCAGGGTCACCGTGCCTGCCTTCTCATCGGTCACTAGGCTGATCCCGGGAGCGGTGTCGGTCTGGAACACCGTTCCACCAGAGGCCTGGATGAACCGCAGCTTCTCGCAGGCATCGGCCGCGTTTGAGATCAGCTCCCGGATGAAGATCTCGCGGTCGGTGTACAGCGAGTGGATGACGAGATTCAGCAGCTGCTGGATCTCGGCCTGGAAATGGTGCTTCTCGGTTTGTGCGTCAGCGGAATCGCTCATAGAGAAGCGATCCCTATGCGACAGAAACGCCCCGCGTCAAGGGTGGCCTCCCCAATCACGAGACCGGGGAGCCGCGCGGCTCAGGTGAAACGCCACTCGCCCCGTTGGATGGTCCAGACGCTGATCACGAGGTTCGTGACCGCATGGGCCGTGATGGCGTCACCCAGCCGGTTCCTGCGCAGGACGAGCCATTGGTAGGACATGCCGCACAGGATACCCGGGATCCAGAGATCGCCGTGGGCGATGCCGAACAGTGCACTCGTGCCATAGAAGGCGAGCGGACGGTAGGTGGAGAGCTCGACTTGGGTGAACTTCGAGTCGATCAGCATCCGGTAGACGAACGACCGGTAGAACACCTCCTCGACCATCGGGATGATCACGGATCGTCCGAAGACCCGGATGCCGACCAGTCCCCACCCGACAGCCGGCGCCTCCTTGAAGAAGGCCACCGGGTTCCACGGATCGGTCAGCGTCGCCTTGGGCATCTTCGAGAAACCGCTCTCGAACCAGCCCGTCAGCTGAGAACTCGTCGGGATCCAGACCTCACAGGCGATCCAGAGCGCGGCGATGGCGAGTCCGACTCCAAGCGCCTCCGGGCTTACGGCCCACTTCATCTCGGGAAGCCAGGGCCTCAGCCAGACCAGTAGACCAGCGGTGACGACGATCTTGATCGCGTAGTTCCAGAACTCGGCCCCCGAATACCAGCCGGAGGGCAACGAGGTGAACAGGAGGATGACCAGGAAGGGCAGCACCCGACTGCCCTCGGGAAGCGTCAACCAGTCCGGCCCCTTGGGCTCCGTCTTCGAGGTCACCATGATGGGCGGGAGTCTCGGGGGGATCCCGGGTGCATCAAGCGTGAAACTCCATCCGCACGGTCACGGCCGGTAGATCGGGCCGTTGAAGATCGCATTGGGCGCCGGGAGTTTGTTGATGAGGTCGTAGGAGAGGTTCCATTTCACCATCTGGGCCGATCCCCCGAACATGCCGACCACCGCGCCTCCGGGGAGGTTCTTCACGCCGCTGTTGCCGTTGGGATTGTTGACGGCGCCCCAAGAGGCGGTGCCGGCGTGTCGGATGGAGACACCATTCCCGACGTTTCCGGGGGGCGGCACGTTGGAGGCGTCGTTGAAGTTCAATGGATCCAGCTCGTTCTGTTCCCAGAGCTGCCAATCGGTGGAGAGGAAGTCGCTGATCTTGTAGGTGCCGCCATTCACGAAGGGCGGATTGCGCCCGACGTTGTTGTAACCCCCGATCGTCCCGTTCCAGCAGTAGGAGGTCAGCTTCAGCGGACGCCCCAGCCACAGCGTCTTCAGGCGGCCCGACCCACGGGTCGCCACATCTTTGGGACACCAGCAGATCTTGTGGTCGCCGAGGATGGGACCAAGCTGGCTGATCCGGAAGAAGGCGACCTGGTTGCTGAACTGGGCCGAGTTGACGTCCTTGCCCGCCGCCGAGACCGGATTCGGGGGTCCACCCGGGATCCGGCCGGTGTTCTTCGTCGCGTAGACCCAGCCATCCGGGCCACTCAGATCGCCACCCCAGGTCGGATGGGCACAGTAGTCCCGGTTGTCGGTGGCGTAGATCTGGTTCGCCATGACGATTTGGCGGACGTTGTTCAGATCGATCGTCAACTGGGCCCGATCCTTCGCCCGCCCCAACGCAGGAAGGAGAATTCCGGCGAGGATCGCGATGATGGCGATGACCACGAGCAATTCGATCAGCGTGAACGCTAACGCAATGTCTTTCGGTCGGATTTTCACAGTAGATCAACCCCAGTTTGAGCTGCGGAGAAGGACCTCCACGGCAACCGCAGCAACCGACTTGGGGAGTGTTCCGAAAGGCTCTGCGGTCATCCCGAGGACATCAAGCCTCGTTTCGGACACCGTCTCGCGGCGTGCGGCGGATGGGCCGGGACTGGTGGCCTTGCGCCAGCACCAGCCCAGAATCGGTTGGACTAGCATCCATCCTATTGGTGGAAAACGGGTTGTACTGATTCCGGAGACCGCGGAATCCCCCTCGGGAATTTTCCTAGCCGACCGCTGCATCACCCGGCTTTTTCAAAGGTGAAAACCTCTGCAAAGACACGGGGTTTTCCCTGAAAAATCCCATGGCACCGCTCGTGCTATCCGGCAATGTTGCTGTTCCACCTGTTGAAGGCTCCGTCGACAACGCGTTGGCTGCTGTTCTGGGTTTCTTTGTTTGAGGCTTGGATCGGCCTGGCCTCCCCACAGCCACGGCGTGCCCCGGAGACGGTGCCGACTCCCGCCGGACTGGCCCACCGCACGCGGATCGTCGCGCGCTACTCCATCCAGCCGCGGGAAGGAGACCTGGGTGCCCGCCTGAGAAAGCTGGGGCTCAGGGAACTGAAGCGGTTCTCAAGGATAACCAACCTTGTTGTTCTCGATGAGGAACTCCCGGTGGATCCCCGGTCGCAAACCACTCCCGAGCAACGCCGCAAGCACCTTCTCTCCCGGATCCAACAGCTCCAGGAGACGGGTCTCTTCGACTACGTCGAGCCCGACTACCTTCATGTCGCCGATGCGGTGCCCAACGACAGCGCCTTTTCCAATGGGACGCTCTGGGGACTCCGCAATCAGGGTCAGAGCGGAGGTCTTTCCGGAGCCGACATCGATGCGGTGCGGGCATGGGACATCACGACCGGATCCACCGACGTGATCGTCGCGGTGATCGACACCGGCATCCGCTACACCCACCAGGACCTGAGTGCCCAGATGTGGCAGAATCCAGGAGAATCCGGGGCCCTCGCCTCCGATGGCATCGACAACGATGGCAACGGATATGTCGACGATGTCTACGGAATCAACGCCGTCACCGGTTCAGGCAATCCCATGGACGACAATGGCCATGGAACCCACTGCGCCGGGACGATCGGGGCGGCAGCGAACGGATCGGGGCCGCACGTTGGTGTCGCCTGGAACGTGCGCCTCATGGGCCTGAAGTTCATGGATGCCGGAGGATCCGGTTTCACGAGCGACGCCATCGAGTGCATCAACTTCGCTGTCGCAAAAGGAGCCCGGGTACTGAGCTGCAGCTGGGGCGGAGGGGGATATGAGACATCCCTCAAGGACGCCATCACCCGCGCGCGGAACGAGGGCGTGCTCTTGGTGGCCGCGGCCGGTAACGAATCCGCCAACTCGGATGTCATCCCCCACTACCCCTCGGGCTACGACGTCGACAACGTGATTTCCGTGGCCGCGCTGGATCGTTCCGACAACCTGCCGGGATTCTCCAATTACGGGTCGCGAAACGTGGACGTCGGGGCTCCCGGCGTCGACATCTACTCGACCTACCACACGGCCAACGACGCCTATGCGACGAGCAGCGGCACCAGCATGGCTACGCCCCACGTCGCAGGCGTGGCCGCACTGGTAATCTCGAAGTTTCCAGGCATCTCCGTCTTCGATCTGAGTCAGCGCCTCTTGGCCACCACCGTTCCCGTCGCGTCGCTGAATGGCCGATCCGCGACCGGAGGCCGGGTGAATGCCTACAATGCCCTCACGGCAAGTCCGAACGGCACACTCGAGGTTTCAGTTTCGTCGAGCGGTTCCCTCATCGCAGGTCAATCCGTCAAGCTGGTGGCCCAGGTCACCGACCTGACGGCGATCGGAAATGCCACGGTCACAGGTTCCGCCACGGGCCTCCCCTCGATGACCTTCCGCAACGATGGGGTTTCTCCGGATACGACCGCGAACGATCACCTGTACTGCGCCTCGTTCACCGTCCCCAGCGACCGGGACCAGCTCGTCCTGACAGTCCAGGCGTCGGCTCCATCCAAGACAACCCAGACCGTCGTCACATCCTTCTCAATCGCGCGCCCTGCAGCCAACGACAACTTCAGCGCGGCAACCGACCTTGCCGGCAATGTAATCCAGGCGACGGGAAACAATCAGGTCGCCACCAAGGAATCCGGTGAACCAAACCACGCTGCGAACAATGTCGGAGGCAAATCAGTCTGGTGGAAATGGACCGCACCCTCAGCGGGAACGGCTACGATCAACACCCGGGGAAGCACTTTCGACACCATCCTCGGCATCTACACGGGAACCGCGGTCAACAGCCTGACTCTCGTCGCGAGCAACGACGACGAGACGTATCCCAACGTCATCACCAGCCGGGTCCAATTCACCGCGACAGGCGGGACGACCTATCGGATCGCCGTGGACGGATACAACAACGGGTCCGGGGCAGACAGCGGTTCGATCACGCTGAACATCGCCGCCCCCCCTGCCAACGACCTCTTCGCGAATCGCGCAGCGGTCGCTGGAGGTTCCTGGCAGCAAGCCGGGTCCAATCTCTATGCCACGAAGGAAACCGCGGAACCGAATCACGCCAACAACGCAGGCGGCCAATCGGTCTGGTGGACTTGGACGGCACCCGCCAACGGACCTGTGGTTCTGCAAACCTCAGGAAGTGTCTTCGACACCCTCCTTGCTGTCTACACCGGATCAACGGCCAACAGCTTGACCATGGTGGCGAGCAACGATGACTCAGCCTCCGGAACAACAAGCTGGCTGTCATTCACGGCCTCAGCAGGCGCCACCTACCAGATCGCGGTGGATGGCAAAAACACCGGAGGCTCAGTGGCGAACGGTTCGATCACACTGTCTCTGTCCCAGAGCAGCTCCCCGGCCCTGGCACCGGTCTCCAACATCACCACGGACGAAGGGCAATTGCTGGGCCTGACACTCACGGCCACTGACGCGGATACCGCAACGCAGAACCTCACGTTCTCTCTGGTCTCAGGACCTTCAGGCATGTCGGTGACGGGGGCTGGACGTCTGACCTGGTTGCCCTCGGAGGCACAGGGCCCGGGCAGCTACTCCGTCACTGTTGCGGTTTCGGACGGAGTCTCCTCAGCCACCGGTTCCTTCACAGTGACGGTGCGCGAGGTCAACGCCAGCCCGGCGCTGACAGCCATCAACAATCAGACCGTCGAGGAAGGCTCCACGCTCTCCCTCACCCTCTCGGCCACTGACGCCGATCTCCCGGCCCAGACCCTCACGTTCTCCCTCACCTCTGGCCCCACCGGCATGACCGTCACCTCGGCCGGAGTGCTGACCTGGAACCCCACCGAGACCCAGGGCCCGGGTTCCTACACCGTCACCGTCGCCGTCTCCGACGGCGTCACCAGCGCCACCCGCTCCTTCACCGTCACCGTCAACGAGGTCAACGCCGCTCCGGTCTTCGCGGCCATTCCGGACCAGACCCTCGACGAGGGACAGGTC
>Ga0194134_10001637_pt1 | contig 28969 bp, 31 predicted proteins | sample TA2KigOff0mmetaG_FD_148602 | JGI IMG/M metagenome (GOLD analysis project Ga0194134, IMG submission 148602) | Freshwater microbial communities from Lake Tanganyika, Tanzania - TA2015056 Kigoma Offshore 0m | ecosystem: Environmental > Aquatic > Freshwater > Lake | place: Tanzania: Lake Tanganyika... | reverse complement strand
GGTGGAAGTGGTGAACGCGACCCGCGAGGACCTCGTGACGCCCACCAACGTGCGGGAGGAGCTTCTCGACGAAGCCCCCCAGCGGGAAGGCAACTTCATTCGCGTGCCAAAAATCCTGGCCGACTAGCACTCAGGCTCCTAGCGCACAGGGGAAACCGCCGTGCGGTGCAGCAGCTCCAGCACCCGGCGCCGCGCATGCCGGGTGGGCATCAGGGCGGCGATGGGGCGCAGCTTGCTGCGCTTCTTGCGGTGGCTGCGAACCCCCAAGAAGATGTCGTAAAGGAAGTTGAATCCGTCGCTTCTGCTCTCAAACAAGCCAAGCCGCTGAGGGGATCCTTTGGCATCGAGAATCGGCTTGGTGGCGTGATAAGCAGGCCGATATTCAAACCAGGGAATCGATGGCCACAGGTGATGAACGAGATGATAGTTCTGCCCCATGATCAGCCAATTCATCAGCCTACTGGGATAGATCCGAGCGTTGTGCCAGCGGTTGCGCGACTGGAAGGGGCGGTGCGGCAGATAATCGAAGAACAGGCCAAGGGTGACGCCCACCATCAGAGCCGGAGCAAACCAGCAATTGAACACAAAATCAAGGAAGCCATACTTGGCAGCCGCAATCACAATCGCCGCAAAAACGCCTCGGGCCAGCCCCCACTCGAGCAGTTCATAACGGCGCCATAAACGCCGGCGGAAAAAGAACAGCTCGTGATAGAAGAAGCGCGGTGCGATCAACCACAGCGGCCCGAAGGTGCTGACGATGTGGTCAGGGTCGTTCTTGGGGTCGTTGACATGGGCGTGATGCTGCAGGTGCACCCGCGTGAACACCGGAAAGCTGAAGCCCAGCAGCAGGGCGGCGCCATGGCCCATCACCGCGTTCCAGATGCGGTTGGGGTGAGCCGCGTTGTGGCAGGCGTCGTGGATGACGGTGCCCTCCAGATGCAAGGCCAGAAAGCCGGTGGCCAGCAACACGGGTAGGGGCCAGCCCCCCGCAAACCAACCCCAGATGGTGAGGACTGCCAGGCCATAGCCGGCCAAGAACAGGCCCACCGTGGGGTTCCAGGGGGCCGGGGGATCGAGAAACTCGCGCGGCACCAAGCTCGACGGTGTCGGCTGAGCCCCAACAGGGGCGACGGACGTTGGGGTCGCTGCCAAAACCTGTGTCATCGCGGTTAAAGCAGGTCCCAAAGCGTTGGCTCCCGGCAACTTAAGAAACGTTGATGCCCACCGGGGGACTTGAACCCCCACGACCAAGGCCACTGGTACCTAAAACCAGCGCGTCTACCAATTCCGCCAGGTGGGCGAACCGGGACTGTAGGGACAGGAGCGGGAAGCGCCCACCCGGGAGGCCACCCAGAATGGTGAAATCGTTTTGATCCGGCCATGCTCGCCACCCTGGGCGGACTCCTGGCACTGCTGCTCGGCCTCGCCATCCTGCTGCTGCCGCTGTTGGCCACCGAATTGAGCCGGCCGCGGGACTCGGTCTGGGGTGCCGTGGTGCTCCTGCTGGGCCTGGTCCTGGTGACCAGTGCCGATCGGCTCACCGGAGCACCGATGCTGGGCGTGCTCTGCGGTGGGCTGCTGATCGGCCGTCTGGCGGCGGAGGTATCCCAGGGGCGCTGGCGGCAGCTCAGCCCGGAGGAACAGCAGCGGCTCTGGTCGGCAGAGCGCTGGCAGACGAGCCTGCAGCAGGCGGGAGCGACCGTGACCCATCTGGTAGCGGCGGCCGGCACGGTGGGCAGCGGGCTAGGGCAGTGGCTCGCGGAGCGCCGCCAACCGAAAACCAGCGGCAAACGCTGGGTGCGCCCCGAGGAGCCCGAGCCGGCCGACACCGTGGTGGTGAGCTCCTTTGCCGAGATCGATGCCCTGATCGAGGCTGAACCTGCGGAGCCGGAGGCAACCAGCAGCCAAGCGGGATAATCGGCCCTTGCTGCCCTGTGGCGACGTGACCGCCAGCTCTGCCCCCGATAGCACCGCCGCAGCGGGGCAGATCTCCTACAAGGACACCCTCAACCTGCTCCAAACGCCCTTCGCCATGCGGGCGAACGCCAAGGTGCGGGAGCCCGAGATCCAGGCGTTCTGGGCCGAGCAGCGGATCTACGAGCGGCTGAGCCAGCAGAACCCCGGCGAGGCCTTCACCCTGCACGACGGGCCGCCCTACGCCAACGGGGCCCTGCACGTGGGCCATGCGCTGAACAAGATCCTCAAGGACATCATCAACAAAACCGCCCTGCTGCAGGGCCAGAAAGCGCGGTTCGTGCCGGGCTGGGACTGCCACGGCCTGCCGATTGAACTCAAGGTGCTGCAAGGGCTGAGCAGCAGCGAGCGGGCCGAGCTCACCCCCGTGAGCCTGCGCCAGAAGGCCCACGCCTACGCCCTGGAGCAAGTGGAGGGCCAGAAGGCCGGCTTCCGGCGTTGGGGCATCTGGGCCGACTGGGATCAGCCCTACCTCACCCTGCAGAAGAACTACGAGGCCGCGCAGATCGGCGTGTTTGGAGCCATGGTGCTGGCTGGCCACATCTACCGGGGCCTCAAGCCGGTGCACTGGAGCCCCAGCTCCCGCACCGCCCTGGCTGAAGCCGAACTCGAATACCCCGACGGCCACACCTCCCCGAGCGTGTACGCGGCCTTCCCGGTGGTGGAGCTGCCCAAAGGCCTCGCAGCTGAGCTCAGTGCCGCGGGCCTGCCGGCCGAAGTCGCCACAGGGGCTGGCGGCCTGGCCGTGGCGATCTGGACCACCACCCCCTGGACCCTGCCGGCCAACCTGGCGGTGTCGGTGAATGGGCGGCTCGACTACGCCATCTGCGCCGTGGCCCCCCGCGGTGAGGGCGCTGCCCCAGCCGCCAGCCACCTGGTGGTGGCCGCCGAGCTGCGCGAGGGCCTGGAAACCAGCCTGGAGCTCACGCTCACGCCGCTGCTGAGCGTGAAGGGCGCCGCTCTGGAGGGCATCGTCTACCGCCATCCGCTGCTGGAGCGCACCAGCCCGGTGCTGATCGGCGGCGACACCATCACCACCGAAGCGGGCACGGGCCTGGTGCACACCGCCCCGGGCCACGGCGTCGACGACTTCAACACCGGCAAAAAAGCGGGTCTACCGGTGCTCTGCCCAGTGGATGAGGCCGGCACTCTCACCGCCGAAGCCGGGCCCTTCGCCGGCACCAACGTGCTGAAGGACGCCAACCCCACGATCATCGCAGCCCTGGAGGCCACCGGCCTGCTGCTCAAGCAGGAGCGCTACGCGCACCGCTACCCCTACGACTGGCGCACCAAGAAGCCCACAATCTTCCGCGCCACCGAGCAGTGGTTCGCCTCGGTGGAAGGCTTCCGCGCCGCCGCCCTCGAGGCGATCGCGGCGGTGGAGTGGCTACCGGCGAGCGGCCGCAACCGCATCGAGGCCATGGTGAGCGAGCGGGGCGACTGGTGCATCAGCCGCCAGCGCACCTGGGGCGTGCCGATCCCTGTTTTCTATCACCGGGAAACCGGCGAGGTGCTGCTCAACGAAGCCACCCTGGCCCACATCCAGGCCCTGATCGCCGAGCACGGCGCCGACGTGTGGTGGCAGCGCGATGAGGCCGGCCTGCTGCCCGAGCCCTACGCCGCCGAAGCCAACCAATGGCGCAAGGGCACCGACACCATGGACGTGTGGTTCGACTCCGGCTCGTCCTGGGCCGGCGTGCTACAGGAGCGCGGCCTGCACTACCCCGCCGATCTGTATCTCGAGGGCAGCGATCAGCACCGCGGCTGGTTCCAGAGCAGCCTGCTCACCTCGGTGGCCGTCAACGGCCACGCCCCCTACAGGCGGGTGCTCACCCACGGCTTCACCCTCGATGAGAAGGGCCGCAAGATGAGCAAATCGCTGGGCAATGTTGTCGATCCGGCGGTGCTGGTGGAGGGCGGCAACAACCAAAAGCAGGAGCCCGCCTACGGCGCCGATGTGCTGCGCCTCTGGGTGAGCTCGGTGGATTACTCCGCCGATGTGCCGCTGGGGCCGGGGATCGTCAAGCAGCTGGCCGACGTTTACCGGAAGGTGCGCAACACGGCCCGCTACCTGCTGGGCAACCTGCACGACTTCGACCCGCGCCCCCAGGCCGAAGGCGGCGACGCCGTGGCCTACGCCGAGCTGCCGCTGCTGGACCAGTGGATGCTGCAGCGCACCGCTGCCCTGATTGACAGCGTGACGGGAGACTTCAAGCGCTACGAGTTTTACCGCTTCTTCCAGGCCCTGCAGAACTTCTGCGTCGTCGACCTCTCCAACGTCTACCTCGACATCGCCAAGGACCGCCTCTACGTGAGCGGGGCCGCGGAGTTCCGTCGCCGCAGCTGCCAGACCGTGCTGAGCCTGGTGGTGGAGCGCCTGGCTGGGCTGATCGCGCCGGTGCTCTGCCACATGGCCGAAGACATCTGGCAGAACCTGCCCTACCCAGTGAGCGAAGCCTCGGTGTTTGAGCGGGGCTGGCCGACGGCGCCCATGGAATGGCGCCAGCCTGAACTGGAGACGCCGATGGCCGCGATCCTTGAGCTGCGGGCCTTGGTCAACCGCCAGCTGGAGAGCTGCCGCAGCGGCGGCCAGTTGGGCGCGTCGCTGGAAGCGCAGGTGCAGCTGGAGCTCACCGCCGAAGCCGCGCCGCTGGCCGAGGCCCTGAACTGGCTTGAGGGCTCGGCCCATCCCAGCGTCGACAACCTGGCGGACTGGCTGCTGGTCTCAGGCCTGCAGATCGGCGGTGCGGCACCGGCAACGGTGCTTGAGGACGCCAACGCGGGCGGCGTGAACGTGCGCGTGGCCAGGGCGGATGGCGAGAAGTGCGAGCGCTGCTGGCACTACGAAACCGACATCGGCCGGCACAGCACCCACCCCACGCTTTGCGGACGCTGCGTGGCTGTGCTGGCTGAATGAATAGCCCTACGGCAGTTGGTCCAGGGCTCCGTGCCGAAGATCTGATCGCCCAGCTCCAGCTGCAGCCCCACCCGGAAGGCGGCCACTACCGCGAGACCTACCGGGCCAGAGAACAGGTGAACAGCCCGCGGGGGCCGAGGGCCGCCAGTACGGCGATCCTGTTTCTGCTGGCAGCGGGCGAGCACTCGTGCTGGCATCACATCGCCTCCGACGAGTTCTGGCATCACCACGGTGGTGGCGGACTTGTGATCCATGAGCTCTGCCCGGCTGGCCAGGCACGCTCTACCCACCTGGGGCTCAACCTTTCGGCCGGAGCGCAGCCCCAGCACATGGTGCCGGCAGGCAGCTGGTTCGCAGCCGAACCCCTGCCAGACAGCACCTGGAGCCTGGTGAGCTGCACCGTGGCACCCGGATTTGACTTCGCCGACTTCGAGCTGGCGAGCCAGGCCCAGCTCGCCTCCCATGCCGAGCCCCTGAGCAGGATCTGTCCGCACTGGCAACGCCTCTGTGCGGGGTGCCTGTGAGTCTTCAGAGCCAGCCGGCGGGATCGAGAAACCGATCCACCGGCTCCGGCCCAGCCAGCCGCTGTTCAGCAGACGGGTTGAGGGGCCCCAACAGCAGTTCTGCTGTCTCGATCACGGCGCCATCTGGCAGCAGCGGCTGATCAGGGTCGTAGGTCGTGGGATGGGTGGTGCTGCTCGAGAAGCCCCGAAACAGCACCAGCTCAAACGCTTCCGCCGCCTCACCAGCACCCTGCCACTGGCCACGCAACCGCAGCACCCGATCGGGGCGATCGCGACTGAGCAGCTCCAACTGGGCAAGCAGGGCTGAATCCACCATCGCCACCCCTCAGAAGTCACCAGCGATGCGGCCCTGCTTGGGCAGGCGCACCAGCAGCCACTGCAGCAGGCCCACCACGTAGGCCACCAGGCCCACGTAGCCAATGAACGCCGCCACGGCCGGGGTCCACTCGCCGCCGAAGACGAAATCAAACACGGCCTCCACATGGCGATGCAACCCCAGGGGGGGCTGGATCCAGATGGCGCACTGGGCCTTGCCCAGGGCGGCGCCAGCCACGCACTGAAGGGCCGTGGCACTGAAAGCCGCCCCAGCCAGCCCCCACACCGTCAGGCTCCAGCGCCAGATGCGCAGGGTGAGAGGCAAGGGCCGCCAGGGAGGCAGATCGGCCAGTTCCTCGTTGAGATCCACCCAAAACCACACACTCACAACCACCAGCAGCTGGGCCAGCACGGCCACCACAAAACCCAATGGCCGGCGGTCGGTGAGCAGCAGGGTGGCGAGCAGCAGCAAGCTGGCCACCTTCCAGTAGATGCCCAGCAGCCGCACCAGGGCGCCCTCGCGCCGCACGGTGGCCCAGATCAACAGCACCAGGGGCAAAGCGATGCTGAACAGGACGGCCAGGCGGACGTCGAGCCACACCAGCGAGCGGTACAACGGTTCGGGCAGGGCGGCGAGCACGCGGCTGGTTCGGTAAGGCGCCATTATCCGTGGCCCCCGGCGGGCGATAGGGTCCAGCCCATGGCCGCCTTTTCACTGCCCAGCTGGCTCTCCCGCCCCTTCTCAGGCCGCCCCGGCCCGGCCTGGGCTCGCACAGCCCTGGCCACCGAAACCTCCCTGCAGGCTGCGGTGGAGAGCGTTGCCCGCCAGCTGCGCGGAGCCGGCCCAGCGGATCTAGCCCTGGTGTTTGCCTCAGCCAGCTACGCCAGCGACTTGCCTCGGCTGCTGCCGCTGCTGCGGGAGCAGCTGCAAGCCCCGCACTGGCTGGGCTGTCTGGGTGGTGGCGTCGTGGGCACCGACCCCTCCGGAGCCCCCCATGAACTGGAAAACAAGCCGGCCCTGAGCGTCACCCTGCTGCACCTGCCCGGCGCCACGCTCCAGCCTTTTGCCATCGACACCGACACCCTGCCCGACCTGGATGGCCCGGCCGATCCCTGGCGCGCCCTGCTGGGCGTACCGGAAACAGCGCTCCCCCCAGCCAACCCCGCGGCCAGCCCCTCGATGCTGCTGCTGGTGGATCCCAGCTGCTCCCGCATCAACGATCTGATCAGCGGCCTGGATTACGCCGCTCCGGAGGCGGTGAAACTCGGCGGCATTGCCGGCCAGCACAGCGCCCCCCACGGCTCCCTGCTGTTCGGCGACCAGGTCGTGCGCGGAGCCGTCGGTTGCCTGATCGGCGGCGCATGGCAACTCGATCCGGTCGTGGCCCAGGGCTGTCGCCCGATCGGCCCGGTGTTCGATGTTGAACAGGCCCAGCGCAATGTGGTGCTGGAAGTGAGCCAGGGCCAGGCCCGCCGCAGCCCGGTGGCCGCCCTACAGGCGATCCTCACCGAGCTCAGCCCCGAGGAGCGGGAGCTGGTGAAGAACTCCCTGTTTCTGGGGGTCGGCCGCAGCAGCTTCAGCCTCGAGCGCGCTGAACCGGACGGCCCCACGGCCTTCCTGGTGCGCAACCTGATCGGCGTGGATCCCCGCAATGGGGCCGTGGCCGTGGCCGAACGCATGCGGGTGGGTCAACAGGTGCAGTTCCAGCTGCGCGATGCCGCCGCCTCCCGCCAGGAACTGCGCCAGCTCCTCAGCCTGCAGCAAGCGCGCCAACCAGAGCCCCTGGCCACCCTGCTGTTCGCCTGTCTCGGCCGGGGTGCAGGGCTGTACGGCGAAGCCGATGGCGACGTGACCCTCTGCCGCGAGGCCTTTGCCCAGGTGCCGATCGCCGGGGTGTTCTGCAACGGCGAGATCGGACCGGTGGCCGGCAGCACCCACCTGCACGGCTATACCGCCAGCCTGGCCTTCCTGGTGCCGCGCGGAGAGGGCTGATGGTGCGCCAGCACGTCAACCCGCTCAGCCGCTTCTTCCAGCAGCCCCGGGCCCTGCCGCCGCCCGCGGAGCTGTTCAGCGCGCCGGATCAACCCCTACACCTCGATATCGGCTGCGCCCGCGGCCGCTTTCTGCTGGCGTTGGCCCAGCTGCAGCCCGGCCGCAACCACCTCGGCGTGGAGATCCGCCGCGCCCTGGTGGATGCCGCCGAAGCCGACCGCCAGGCCTTGGGGCTTGGCAATCTTCACTACTTATTTTGCAACGCCAACATCAGCCTGCAGGACTGGTTGGCGGCGCTGCCCACCGACCTGCTCGAGCGGGTCTCGATCCAGTTTCCCGATCCCTGGTTCAAGAAGAAGCACCACAAACGGCGGGTGCTGCAGCCCGCCCTGCTGCTGGCCCTGGCCGAGGCCCTGGCCCCGGGGCGCGAGCTGTTCATCCAGAGCGATGTGCTGGCGGTGATCACGCCGATGGTGCAGCTGATCGAGGCCAGCGGCGGCTTCGATCGCCCGCCCGAAGACAACCGTCCCTGGCGAGCCGACAACCCCCTGCCGGTGCCCACCGAGCGCGAAACCTACGTGCTGGGCCAGGGGCTGCCGGTGTACCGGGTGCTCTACCGGCGCAACAGCCACAACCTGCCACCGCTCGAGACCCTGGAGGATCGGCTGAAAGATCTGGAGGATCCCGACGATGGGGTCGATAATCCGGCCTGACGGCAGCCTTCGCCCCTTGAGCGCCCCCACCATCCCCGTTCTGCTGCGCTGGCAGGGCAAGCTCCAAAGCGCTTCCAGTGGGGCTCTCGGGCGGCATTTAAACCTGATTGCTGGGCTGGTGCTGTGCGCCCTGATGGCCGGCCTGCCCCTGGTGACCCGCAGCGGCCTCAGTCTGCTGATCCTGGCCAGTGGCCTGCTGTGGCTGCTGCTGGCCCTGTGCACTCCCCCCGAGCCCCTGGGGGGGATCGATCGCTGGATCCTGGGAATCCTGGCCGTGGCCCTGCTGGCCACGGGCTTCTCCCCGGTGCCCCTGGCCGCGGCCAAGGGACTAATGAAGCTGGTGAGCTATCTGGGGGTGTATGCCCTGATGCGCCAGCTGCTGGCAACAGCGCCCGTCTGGTGGGACCGCATCGTGGCGGCGTTGCTGGCCGGAGAGCTGGTGACCAGCGTGATCGGCATCCGCCAGCTCTACGGCGACACCGGCGAGCTGGCCCGCTGGGCCGATCCCAACTCCGTGGCCGACGGCACGGTACGGATCTACAGCACCCTCGAGAACCCCAACCTGCTGGCGGGGTACCTGCTGCCGATCCTGCCCCTGGCGCTGGTGGCCCTGCTGCGCTGGCCTGGGGTGGCGCGCAAGTTGTTTGCCCTCACGGCCCTGGTGCTCGGCGTGGCAGCCCTGGTGGTCACCTACAGCCGCGGCGCCTGGATGGGATTGGTGGCGGAAGCGGCGGTGATCGTGCTGCTGATCGCCATCCGCGGCACCCGGGCCTGGCCTCCCCTATGGCGCAAGCTGGTTCCCCTGCTGCTGCTGCTCGGTGGGGCGGCCCTGCTGGTGGTGCTGGTGACCCAGGTGGAGCCGCTGCGGGTGCGGGTGATGAGCCTGGTGGCAGGCCGGCAGGACAGCTCCAACAACTTCCGCATCAACGTGTGGCTGGCGGCGCTGGACATGATCCAAGCCCGCCCTTGGCTGGGCATCGGCCCTGGCAACGACGCCTTCAACCAGATCTATCCGCTCTTCCAGCAACCCAAGTTCAACGCCCTGAGCGCTTACTCCATTCCCCTGGAGCTGGCGGTTGAGGCGGGCATCCCCGGGCTGCTGGCGGGCATCGGCCTGCTAACAGCGAGCTTGCGCACCGCCATCGGCCTCTGGCGCGGCGATGGCATGTTCAGCCTGCCGGCCTTGGGGGTGATCGCCGTGATCGCCGGACTCGGCGTGCAGGGACTCACCGACACGATCTTTTTCCGGCCCGAGGTGCAACTGATCGGTTGGTTCTGCGTCGCCACCCTGGCGGCCGGGGCTACTGCCGGGGCAGGGGCTGCGCGCGATCGTGGCTGAGCTCCGTTTGATCGCTGGCTTCGATGCCGGCCAGACCCACACCACCTGTCGGCTGAGCGATGCCAACGGCGAGGCCGTGCTGGCCGAAGGGCAGGGGCCGGGGGTCTGTCATCTGGCCGCCCCCGCTGGCCCCGCCCGCTTCAGCCAGGCCCTGCAGGCGAGCTGGGCCCAGGCCTTCAGCCAACTCGGAGCCACTGGCACAGCGGCACCGCCCACCCGCCTGCTGGCAGCCGCCATCGGGGCCAGCGGCATTGAGGTGGGCGCCCCGGTGCAAACGGCCGCTCGAGAGCTGGCGGCCCAGGCCCTGGGGCTGCCCCTGCCGCAGGTGGTGGTCACTGGGGATGAGCGCACGGCCCTGCGCGGCGCCATGGGCCGCCACCGCGGCGGCATCGTGGTGATCAGCGGCACCGGCATGATCGCCGTAGGGCGCAACCCGGCCGGCCTGGAGCACCGCTGCGGCGGCTGGGGCTGGCTGCTGGATGGGGCCGGCTCCGCCATGGACATCGGCCGCGATGGGCTGGCCCTGAGTTTGGAGATGGCCGATGGGCGTCGGCCCGACTCACCCTTGCGCGCCCGGGTGTGGGCCGGGCTGAACGTGTGCCCGGACGACCCGCACGCCGCCCAGGCCATCAAAGCCAAGGTGGTGGAGCCCGACTTCGGTGCTGCGGGCTTCGCCCGCCTGGCCCCCCTGGTGGTGGCCGCCGCCTGCGAGGGCGATGCGGCGGCGGCTGATGTGGTGGAGCGCTCGGCCCTCGCCCTGGCCCAGATGGTGGGCACCATCAGCCAACGCCTGCAGCTGGAGGCGCCGCCGGTGTGGCCCATGGGTGGCGCCCTGGAGCACCTGCACCTGCTGCGCGCCCGGCTGGCCGCCGCCATGGAGCGGCGCTGCCCCGGCGCCCAGCTGCTGGTGCCAGCCGGAGATGCCTGCAGCGGCGCCGTCGCCCTGGCCCGCGACTGCCTGGCATCCTCCGCTGCGGATGGGGCCGCGGATTAAGCCGCGTTCAAGTGCCGTTCGGCTTCAGCGGCCAGTTGGCTGGCCCAGTGATCCACCAACGGCTGCTCCGCCGCCTCCACCATCACCCGCAACAGTGGTTCGGTGCCGCTGGCGCGCACGAGCACCCGGCCTCGACCCTCCATGGCCGTCTCCGCGGCCGCCACGGCCTGCCGCAATGGTTCGCACTGCTGCCACTGCTGACGCCGCTGCCGATCGGGCACCGTCACGTTGACCAGCGTCTGGGGATAGGGCTGGAAGCTGCTGTCCATCCAATCGGCCAGGCTCTGGCCGGAGCGGTGCAGCAGGGTGGCCACCTGCAGGGCCGTGAGCAGGCCGTCACCGCTCATGCCGTGGCGGGCCGAGAGGATGTGGCCCGACTGCTCCCCGCCCAGGCCCGCCCCCATCTGCTCCATCGCCTGGTGCACGTATTGATCCCCCACGGCGGTGCGCTCCAGCACGCCGCCCTTGGCCTGCCAGGCCCGCTCGAAGCCCAGGTTGGACATCACCGTGGCGACGATGCGATTGGCTGGCAGCTGCCCCTCAGCCAGCAACGACGATCCCCACAGGTACAGGATCTGGTCGCCATCCACCACCCGGCCCTGGCCGTCCACCGCCAGCATCCGGTCGGCATCCCCGTCAAAGGCAAAGCCCATCGCCGCGCCGTTCTCAACCACCGCTTGCCGCAGGGGTTCGAGGTGGGTGCTGCCGCAGCCCACGTTGATGCGCTCACCCTCGGGTTGGCCGTGCAGCACCGTGAGCTCAGCCCCGAGGGCGCGAAACACCGCCTCACCACAAGCCGTCGCCGAACCCCAGCAGAGGTCGAGCACGATCTTGCAGCCCTCCAGCCGGCGGCCCATCACGCTGGCCAGCAGGGCGCGTTGGTAGTCGGCCAGCAGGTCGTGGCGATCGTGCACGACACCGCTGCCGCTGAAGCCGCCGGGAGCACCCGGGCCACCGCCCACGCCCTGCAGCCCCGCTTCAATCGCCTGCTGCTGACCGCGGCTGAGCTTGGCGCCGGAAGCGCCAAACACCTTGATGCCGTTGTCGTGGGGTGGATTGTGGCTGGCCGACACCATCAGTCCGCCGGCGGCCCCCAGGCGACGGATCGCGCCGGGGATGGCCGGCGTGGGGCAGAGGCCGAGGGTCCACACCTCCCGACCCGCGGCCGTGAGGCCGGCGGTGAGCGCCGCCACCAGCATCGGGCCGCTGCTGCGCGAATCCATGCCGATCAGCACCGGCGCGCCGGCGGGCAGCACCTGACCGCACCAGAAGCCCACCTGCAGCGCCAGCGCCGGACTCACCTGGGAGCCCACCCGACCGCGGATGCCATCGGTGCCGAAGCCAGCCACGCCACCCCGCAGGGGATGGCCGACGGGATGGGGAGCCAGCTCGGCCATGGGCAGGTGCCGCGAAGGAGCTCAGGCTACGTGGACTCGCGGGAGCCCTCAACGCCAGCGCCGGGGCCACCAGATCCAGCGCAGCAACTCCCAAACAGCCCACAGCAGCAGCAGTCCCACCACCCAGCCCGGAAGCCAGATCAGCGGCCACCAGGGGCGCAGCAACAGCACCAACCCGGCCGCCGCCAGCACCCGCAGCGCCCGCAGCCGCTGCTCGGCACCAGGCAGGCTGGAGAGATAGGGAGGCAAAGGGGGCAGGCGCACCAGCAAGGCCGGATCCGAACCTCCCCAGAATGCCGAAGGATTTCCACGTCGTGCCGCCGTTGCCCTTGGCTCGCCTCCCCCTGCTGCTGGCCCTCACCTGCCTGGGAAGCGGCGCTGGGCTGGTGGGCGGTCGGGCCCTGCTGAACCAGCTCCCGACACCGGACCCCAACACCCCCACGGCCCAGCTGAAGCGCCTGAGCCGGCTCTCCCCCGATCCAGTGCGGCGCCGGGAGGCCAACCTGCTGCTGCTGGGCCGCCAGGGGGAAAACCCGGCGCGCGCGCGCCAGCTGCTGCGCGGCCAGGGCTGGGGCCGCGATGGCCTCGCCGCCCTGGTGCTCAAGCGCGATGCCCTGGCCGCGCAGCAGCTGGCAGACAACGAAGCCGCCCAGCAGCGCTGGCGGCAGCTCCTGCGGCGCTTCCCCATGGCACCGGCCGCGGCCGATGCGCTCTACGCCCTTGGCCGAGACCAGCCCCAGCTGCGCCAAGACCTGCGCCAGCGCTTCGCCGCCCATCCAGCGGCTCTGGCAGCCGCGGTGGAAGCGGGCCCGGCCGCCGAAAGCCGCCGCGATGGCGCCCTGCACCTGGCCCGCCACGGTGTGCGCTGGCCCGGAGCCGCAGCGCGGCTGCGCCAGGCCTGCCGGCAACCAACTGCCGTCCCCACACCCCAACAGCGCAACCAGCTGGCCGGTGGCCTGGCGCAGCTGGGCGATGCGGACGCCGCCCTGGCCTGCTTAAACGGCAGCCAGCCGGGCCTCGAAACCCAGTTGGCGCTGGCCAAGGCGCTGCTCAACGGCGGCAGCGCCCAGCAGACCCAGGCCCAGGGCCGGCTGCTGCAGCTGGCCCGCTCGGCACCCCGCTCCCCCCAGGCCCGCGAGGCCATAGCCCTGCTCAGCGAGCAACCCGGGCCAAGCAGCCTGCAGGCCCTCGCCGCGCTGCCCGCCAGCCTGCAGAACACCGCCCCGGTGCAGGCCCGGCGGGCCCTGGACACCCCAGGCACCGAGGCCGTGCTGGCGGTGCTGGAGCGCTGGCCCGCCGATCCGGCCAGCTGGGAGCTGCAATGGCAGCGGGCCCGGCGGGCCCTGCTGGAGCGCCAGTGGACCACCGCCGAGGCGCTGCTGAGCGCACCAATCGAGCGTGCACTGCCGGTGGGCCTGGCGGGCCGGCAACGTTTCTGGCTGGGCTTCAGCCAATGGCAACAGGACCGGCGAAGCGAGGCCCGGCGCACCTGGACCAACCTGCTCCAACGCCATCCCGAGGGTTACTACGGCTGGCGGGCCGCGGTGCGGCTCGGCCAGGGGGATCTCAGCCTCGACCCCCAACGCAGCCCTGCCCTGCTGCGCCCCCAGTGGCAGCCCCTGGCCAGCGGCGATCCCGACCTCGATCGGCTGTGGCGCCTCGACCAACCCCTGGAGGCCTGGGAGCACTGGCGCACGGGCCGCACCCTCCCCCCTCGCACCCCGCGGGAGCTGCTGCTGGAGGGCCGGCTACGCCGCGCCGTGGGCGACCACTGGATCGGCCTGGGGCAACTCGAGCAGGCCAGCCTGCGGCTTCCCGCCGGTCAAGCCTGCGGGCTGGCGCAGCAACTGGAGCGGAGCTTGCAGACCCCGAGCTTTGTGGCGGAGCTGGAGCGAGCCGCCACGGCCGCGGCGGTGCCAGCAATCCTGCTGGCCGCCGTGGCCAAGCAGGAATCCCGGTTCAGCCCTGGGGTGAGCTCCAGCGCCGGTGCCGTGGGGCTGTTGCAACTGATGCCGGACACCGCAGCCGAACTGGCCGGGGGTCCGCTTGGGCCTGACGCCCTGCGCGATCCCAGTCGCAATGCCCAGCTCGGCGCCCAGTATCTGAAGCAACTGCTGGGGCAATGGCAGGGCAACCCCGTGCTGATGGCCGCCAGCTACAACGCGGGCCCCGGCGCCGTAGCTGGCTGGGTGAACCCCCAGCTGCTTCAGGAACCCGAGCTTTGGATCGAAGCGATCCCCTATCCCGAAACCCGGCTCTACGTCAAAAAGGTGCTCGGCAACCTGTGGAGCTTCCAGCAACGGCCCACACCGGGCTGCTAACCGCTGCTGGCCAGCCAGCGCCCCACGCCCGCCCCTGCGAGCACCAGCCCCCCCAGGGCCCCGGCCAGGAGCAGGGGTGGGGGCGCCACCCGCACCCGGGCCAGGTCCAGGCGGGCCAGCAGCACCGTCGAACCCAGGATCAGCAGGTTGGTGAGCACCTTGAGGTGCAGCAGATACAGGCCCCCCACCGTGACGATCAGCAACGTGATCACCAGGCTCATCACCCGGCTGGCCGCCATCACGTTGGAGATCCGCTGCAACAGCAGATCGGGCATCGTGCACACCACCACCACCAACAGGGCGTGGAGGCAATCCAGCGACCAGAACAAACTGGACAACTGCCCCATCCCAGAAGCGCCGGCTCCCTCCAGCGGCTGGCTCCACTGCAGCCCCTCGTAGACCGCGATGGCCGCCAGAACCAGCAGCATCGGTGCCCGCACGGGCAACAGCAGCAGACGCACCATGGCCATCACGGGGGAGCCAACACCAGGGCAATGGCATCCAGAGGACAACTCGGAATGCACTGTTCACAGACCAGGCAGCGTTGCGCATCGAAGTGCAGCTGCCAAGCGGGCTGACGCAGGCTGAGGGCGCCGCTGGGGCAAACGCTGGAGCACAGGCCGCAATCAACGCATCGGCCGCGGTCGATGGCGATCTGCCCTGGCGCCCGGTTGAGACCCAGCCCCTGGCTCTCGAGCCAAGCCTCTGCGGCCGCCAGCTCGTCGATGTCGCCCGAGAGCTCCACCACCATGGTGCCGCTCTGGTTGGGAGCAATCTGGGCCCGCAGGATCTTGGCGGCAACGTCGAAATCCACGGCCAGCCGATAGGTGATCGGCAGGTGCACCGCTTCGCGGGGAAAATGCAGGGTGAGGCGCCGTTTCACAGGGGAGGCCGGTGGACGAAGATGGCCGGTTCACCTCAGGCAAAACGCTAGCAAGCACTGGCAAAGTGCAGCCACGCTCCCTCAGTGCGCCCTGCGCAGCCTGCAGCCATGACCAGCCCCTCCCCCAACCCCGGCTTAGGACCGAGCGAACGCCTGCTGTTGCTGGTGCTGGCCGTGCTGCTGGCGGCTGGCCTGGTGTGGTTTCGGGGTGGCCTGCACCCCGAAGCGCCCCTGGAGCGCCTGGCGCGCCAGTCGCTCGATCTGCCCGTGGCCCTTCGCAACGGCAAGCCGACGGTGGTGGAGTTTTACGCCGACTGGTGTGAGGCATGCCGCAGCATGGCGCCGGCCATGGAGACGATCGAAGCCCAACACCGGGGGCAGCTCGATGTGGTGCTGCTCAACGTCGACAACCCCCGCTGGCAGCCGGAGCTGGAACGCTTCGACGTCAATGGCATTCCCCAGCTGGAACTGTTCAATGCCGCAGGAACGCCCGTGGGCCGCTCGATCGGCGCCCGCAGCAAGGCAGAACTCCAGGCCCTGAGCGGCGCCCTGATCGCCGGCGAACCCCTACCCACCCTCGCCGGCATGGGCGCCGTCAGCAGCCTCGACGTCACCGGCGACGTCACGCGCGACGTGACTGAGGGCGAAGTCGCTGCAGGCGCGCCAAAGGCTGCCACGATGGCCGGACCCCGCAGCCACGCTTAATTTCCTCCCTGAAATCCGCCATGGATCCCCGTTTCCGCGTCGCCCTGATCGCCGCCACGCCCAACCCCCAGCAGTGCGTGTATGCCGGCATGCACCAGGACTACAGCGAGGGTTTTGTCGCCGCAGACTCTGCCAACTGGCCGGACGAAACCAAGGCAGGCGAGATCTGCATCAAGCGGCTGCTGGCCGGTGAGCGCGGCCACTACGGCCCCATGGAGCACGCCCAGATCGTGCTCAACGTGGGCTGGTTTCCCCACTCGGTGATGCAGCAGGCGCGCACCCACCGGGTGGGGGTGAGCTTTGACGTGCAGTCGATGCGCTACACGGGCGATCGCATCTGCAAGGCGGCCAACGGCGAACTGGAGCTGGAAGAGGTGTTTTACCTCCGGCCGGTTGGCAGCTACAGCGACCGGCAGGGCAAGAAATACGCCTACACCGCCGAGCAGCGGGCCGTGGATCTGGATCTCTGCCGGGCGGCGGCGGAGCGCTACCGCGACCTGCTGGCGGCGGGCTTCGCTGAAGAGCACGCGCGCGGCATCCTGCCCTTCGACTACCGCCAGCACTTCGTGGTGAGCTTCACCCTGCGGGCCTTCCTGCACTTCCTCGACCTGCGGGCCAAGCTCGATGCGCAGCAGGAAATCCGCGAGCTCTGCGACCTGATGTGGCCCCATCTGCAAACCTGGACGCCCCAATTCGCCGACTGGTACGAGAAGAGCCGGCTGCATAAGGCTCGCCTGGCGCCTTAAATGCGGGCCAAGGTGACGCGCTCGGGCTGGTGCTGGTATTTGCCGGCCCGATCTTGATAGGTGGTTTCGCAGGGATCACCCTCAAAGAAGAGCAACTGGCAGATGCCTTCGTTGGCGTAAATTCGGCAATCCGCCCCGGAGGAATTGCTGAACTCAAGAGTGAGGTGCCCTTCCCAGCTGGCTTCTGCCGGAGTGGTGTTCACAATGATGCCGAGGCGGGCATAGGTGCTCTTGCCCAAGCAGATCACCGTGATATTCGGCGGCACTTTCATCTTCTCCAATGCCACTCCGAGCCCATAGGAATGAGCCGGCAGAATGAAGTAAGCGCCGTCCTCATCCTCATGAAGGGGCGCGGGCTCAAGGTTGGCCGGATTGAACCGCTTGGGGTTCATCACCGTGCCGGGCACGTGCCGGAAGATCAGAAATTCCTTGGCCGACAGCCGCAGGTCGTAGCCATAGGACGAGCAGCCGTAGCTGAGCACCGGCGAGCTGGCGGTGTCGGGATCCAGGTGACGCACTAGGCTCGACTGGAAGGGCTGCAGCATTCCCGCTGCGGCTTGTTCGTTGATCCAGCGGTCGTTCTTGAGCATTAGAGACCTCGACGCAGCTGGGTGACCTGATCGGCCATGGCCATCAGTTCAGGGGCCATGGCCGGGCCCGTCAGGATGACATCCAGGTGAGCCGGGCGGCGATCGAGGGCGGCCAACACCTCATGCTTGTCGATGTACCCCAGCTCCACCGCCAGACCCAGCTCGTCGAGCACCATGAGATCCACCGCGCCACTGAGCAACTGCTCACGGCTGAAGGCCCACACCTGGCGCACCGCCTCCAGCGACTCCGCGTCTTGGTCGGCGGCGCGCTCTGACAGACAGGCGGGCACCCCGGGCCGCAGCCATTGCAGACGACCGCAAAGCCAAAGACTCCTGTCCAGCCCCTGATCCACGCCACCCTTGAGAAACTGGCTGACCAGCACCCGACTGCCCAGCCCGGCGGTGCGCAGGGCCTGGCTAAGCACCGCTCCAAAGCTGCCCCTAAACGGAGCCGTGTGGATCTGGAGCAGGCCCTCCTGCTGGGCCACCAAACGCAGCACGGGAGCAGGAGAAACCGCGGCCAGGGGGCGATGGCCGGGGCGCTGGGGAGCGTGCTGAACCGCAGAAAAACCCGCTCCGGCTCCGGAGGTCAGACCTGGGACGGGCAAGCTGGCGGTCATGAACACCGAGTCAGGACAAGCGGGCAGGACGACGGGGACGTAACACCCCACCAGGGACGTCGCGGCTGCGCACCCCGAGAACCTGAATGTAGCGGGATCGACCCGTTCCACAAGCGAATGACACCATCCCTGGTGGAAACATCCGTACTGCTGCGCCCCAAGTCAGCCGGGGGCCACAGCAAGGCGAAGGCAAAGCGTGTGCGTTGCTACAGGGGCACCCCCGGGTGATCCTTAGGGTCCGGCCACTTGCCTAAACCACGATGGTTGGCGCCACCCACGGATTCAGCCGTACCGCCACCACCCCATCGACGGGGGCCCCAGGCGTGGTGGCTGGCATGGGCAGCGCTGGCCAGGCCAGCCCCACCCTGCTGGAGGTGATCCGCGGTCTGGGCGGCAGCAGCGTCGAGACGATCGAACGCGGCAAGACGATCTTTTTTCCCGGCGACCCCGCCGAACGGGTGTATCTGCTGCGCCGCGGTGCGGTGCGGCTTTCGCGCGTCTACGAATCCGGCGAAGAAATCACCGTGGCCCTGTTGCGGGAAAACAGCCTGTTTGGGGTGCTGTCCCTGCTCACGGGGCAGCGCTCAGATCGCTTCTATCACGCGGTCGCCTTCACCCGGGTTGAGATGGTGACCGCTCCAGCCACCTCGGTGCGACGCGCCATCGAGCAGGACGCCAGCGTCGGGCTGCTGCTGCTGCAGGGCCTCTCCTCACGCATCCTGCAAACCGAAACGATGATCGAAACCCTCACCCACCGCGACATGAGCTCGCGGCTGGTGAGCTTCCTGCTGGTGCTCTGCCGCGACTTCGGCGTTCCCAGCAGCGCGGGCATCACCATCGATCTGCGCCTGTCCCACCAGGCCATCGCTGAAGCCATCGGCTCCACGCGCGTCACGATCACTCGATTGCTGGGGGATCTGCGCAACGACGGCCTGGTGCAGATCGACCGCAAGAAAATCACCGTCTTTGACCCCATTGCCCTGGCCAAACGCTTCAGCTGAGCGCTTCGGCGAAGCAGCAGGGATACTGGGGCCCGTTCGCAGACGCACGTGACCGGCTGGCTGCTGATCTTGGCGCTGCTGGCCCTGGGGGGAGTGCTCTCCACCCTGGGCGACCGGCTCGGCAGCCGGGTCGGCAAGGCGCGCCTCAGCCTGTTCAAGCTGCGGCCCCGGCGCACCGCCGTGCTGATCACAGTGCTCACCGGCAGCCTGATCAGCGCGGTCTCGCTGGGGCTGATGCTGCTGGTCAGTGAGCGCTTGCGCACGGGTCTGTTCGAGCTCGATCGGCTGGAGGATCGTCTGCAGAGCAGTCGCCGCCAGCTGGCCAGCAGTCAGGCCCAACTGGCCACCAGCCAGCAGGAGCTCAACCGGGCCGAACAGGGGAAACGGGATGCGCAACAGCGCTTCGAACAGGCCCAGGCGCGGGCCAATCAGCTGCGGCAGGAACTGGCCCCACTGATTGCCCAACGCAACAGCCTGGAGGTGGAACGAACCCGGCTCAGCCGTGAAGTGCAAGACCGCGACGCTGACATCCGCCGCACCGAAACCGAGCTGGCCCAGGTGCGCCGCCGCATTGCCGCAGGTGCTCAAGAACTCAAGGATCTGGAGAGCAACCTGATTGCCCTGCGCCGCGGCGATGTGGTGATCACCAGCGGTCAGACCTTGGCCAGCGCCAAGGTGACCCTGGAGCAGCCCGAGCAGGCCAGCTCCGTGATCACGGCCCTCCTGCAGCAAGCCAACTTCACCGCGTTCCGGCGCGTGTTGCCTGGCCAGCCGGTCGACCGCCAGATCCTGCTGGTGCCCAAGAGCGACATCGCCAAATTGGAGGGACTCCTGGCCAAACCCGGCAGCTGGGTGGTGAGCATCCTGTCGGCCGCCAACGTGTTGCGGGGTGAGCGCCAGGTGCTCGCCTTCCCCGACCTCCGCCCGAACCGGGCTGTCGTCAAGGCCGGCGAGGTGCTGGCCAGCACCACCATCGAAGGCGACCTGAGCAGTTTGGAAGCGATCAATCGCCGGCTCAACCTGCTGTTGGCAGCGGCCTATGCCAAGGCCCAACGCCAGGGCACCGTGGCGGAGGGCCTGCAGTTTGATGCGGCCCGCCTGAGCCAACTGGGCCGCGAGCTGAGCGAAAGGCCGGCGGGCCAGGTGGCGCAACTGGAAGCCCTGGTCGTGCGCGATGCCGACACCCCCGACCCGATTGCGGTGGACTTGCGCTGGCTGCGACCTGGCGCGCCGGCAGACGCTGGCCCAGGCCCCCGCCGGCCATGACAGCAGGCTGGATCGCGGGGCTCGATCCCGGCCGCAGCAAATGTGGCCTGGTGCTGGCCGATCTAGCGCAAACCTGCGTTCTGGAGGCCGCGATCCTGCCCCCCGAGGCGAGCCGGGCCCAGCTCCAAGCCTGGCAACGCCAGGGGCTGACCCGGGTGGTGGTGGGCAATGGCACCAGCAGTGGCAGCTGGCGCGGCCCCCTGGCCGCGCTGGCCCTGGAGCTGGAGCTCGTCGACGAGTACGGCAGCACCCTGGCCGCCCGCGATCGCTATTGGGAGCTGTATCCAGCCAGCGGTTGGTTGCGGCTGCTGCCAGCGGGTCTGCGGCTACCCCCCCGCGACATTGACGATGTGGTGGCCCAGCTGTTGGTGGAACGTCACAGCGGCTTACGGCTGCAGCGGCCCACGCCTGAGGTGCGTCGCCGCCTGCAGGGCCTCAGAAGCGAGCCCGCACCGTGAAGGCGTAGTCGCCGCCTGGCTCCAGTTGGTAATCCACCTTGAGCAGATAGCGCAGCAGGGCGTCCTGGATCAGGGCCCGCCCCAACGACGGCTCCACACTGAGCTCGCCGCGATCGAAGGCCCAACGAAAACTCCACTGATAGCCACCGGCGCTCACCTCACCCTCCAGCACCCGCTGGCTAAAGCTCTGGTGCAGCACCCGCAGCTGGGCCGTGGTGGAGGGAAGTCGGGCCATGGCGTCAGGTTGCCGCGCCTTCCGGCTGGAAACTGTTGAGACGGTTACCGGCCCGCTCCAGCCCGAGGCGCTGGATCAAACCGATGCCGGCCTCCACCTCGGCCAGCACCGCCTCCAGCAGGGGCTGCTCGGCAGCGCTGAAGCGCCCCAGCACGTGACCGACGGTGCGAGCGCGGCGTTCAGCCGGGTCGTGGGCCGGTGCACCGATGCCGATGCGCAAGCGCGGGAAGTCTTGGGTGCCCAGATGGCTGATGGTGCTGCGCAGGCCGTTGTGACCGCCGGCACTGCCGGAGGCCCGCAGGCGCAGCTTGCCGAGGGGCAGATCCATGTCGTCCACCACCACCAGCAACTGGGACGGCTCCAGACCAAACCAGTCGAGGGCGGCCCGGATCGAGCGCCCGCTGTCGTTCATGTAGGTCTGGGGCATCAACAGCCGCAGGCGCGTCGCCCCCTGGCCCACCTCCGCCAGCAGACCATGCAACTTCGGCTGCTGGCGAAACACGGCGCCCCCGGCACCGGCGAGGCGCTCCAGCGCCACAAAACCAACGTTGTGCCGCGTAGCGGCGTATTTGGAACCAGGATTGCCCAGGCCCACCAGGAGCTGCAACGGCACAGCCGACGCCGGAGAACCTGAGCTCACAACAGATCAGGCCGCCGGACGCGCATCCGACGCATCATCAGGCTGGGGCGTCGGATCAACGACCTGGGCGGTTGGCTCCGGATCGACGCTGGCAGGTGCTGCAGGCGGAAGATCGGCAGACGCCAGATCGGGGGTGGCGATGGCTGAGCGAAACTCCTTTTCGAACTCCGAGGAGGCCGACTGGAACCCTTTGAGGGTGCGCCCCAAGGTTTTACCCAGCTCTGGCAGGCGCTTCGGCCCAAACACCAGCAACCCGATGGCAGCAATCACCGCCAATTCGGGAAGGCCGATGCCGAAGACGTTCATGGGAGAGGAAGTCGGGGCGGAGCGAACAACGCCGGCTCAGCCGAGGCCGTTCCAGTTGACGGTGATGCCCTCAAGCAGGAGCGACTTGTTGTACAGCTGCAGGATCACCAGCAGAAACACCAGGAACAGCACCATGAAGATGCCCATCACGGGCGTGGTGCCCCAGCCGGGAACGACCTTGCCGTACTCCGAGTTGAGTGGGCGCAGAATGTCACCGAGGCGGGTGCGTTGGGCCATGTCGTCTGCAGCCTCTCGGGCATGGATTCGCTTTCGTTACTGTAATGGGCCTGCGTGCCTCAGCGCGCCGGAGCGTCGACAGTTGTGACGCAACCCGTCACCTGCCCGCCGACCGGCCCGCCAACTCCCCCTATGGATCCCACCGCCACCACAAGCTCTCCGGCCCTGTCCGTGGCCCTCGCCGTGCTGGCAGTGCTGCTCGCCCTCACCGGCTTCGGGGTGTATCAGGCCTTCGGTCCGCCCTCCAAGGGACTCACCGACCCCTTCGACGACCACGACGACTGAGGCTCAATCCCTGGCTGGCCGAATCCGCCAGAAACCCAGAGCCCAGGGGGCCAGCAACCAGGGATCCGCTCCCGTCGCCTGGGCAGGCAACAGCGGTTGATCCAGGCCGTCCAGCCGCTCCAGCAGGTGCCAAGCGCTGCCGAGCTCCAGACGGCGGCGGGCAGGCGAACAGTTCTGCACGGTGAGCACCACCGCCCCAGCCTCCCCCGCAGGCCGGCAGCCCAACAGCAGCAAGCCCTCGCCCAGGGGGGGCCAAGCCTGGCGCCGCCCAGGCCGGCCCTGGGCCACCGCCGGGCGCAGCCAGAGGGGCTCGCGAAAGGCCACGGCCTGCTGGGGCACCTGGGCGGGGATCCAGCCCGAGGGGCAGGGCAGCAAGGCCAGCCGCAGGCGCTGAAAGCCGTTGTCGGCGCCTGGATCGGGCCAGGTAGGGGCCCGCAGCAGCGAGATCCCCAGCTGGCCCGGGCTGGCCGAGACGCCCTGGGGCCCGTCGAGCAACACCGCCAGTCCATCGCCGCCAGCCGCCACCGAGGCCAGCCAACTGATCGCGGGCACCTCCCAGCGGGCCTGCTCCCGGGCCGTCACGGGCTGGGCGGGCCGCTCCAGCACGCCCCCGGAGGTGTCGGCGGCCCAGCGCTGGGCGGGCTGGCTCAGGGGGATCTCCAGGCGCAGCAGCTCATGGCGCTGGCGCCAGTCGACGCTGAGGATCAGCTCCAGCCAGGGGGTATTGGCCAGCAACCGCCCCTCGAGCCGCACCGCACTGCCGCCGCAGCGGCCCCGCCAGAGAAAGCTGGTGCAGAGCGGCCCCTGCTCCAGCCAGGTGGGCTCGCCCTGCCAGTCCCAGGCGAGGGGATGCTGCCGGTAATCGGCGGCGATGTCCCAGGCATCCCAGAACTCACCCCGATCGGCGTAGCGGCGCCAGGCCAGGGGCCCCGCCATCTGGGGTTGACCTGCGGCATTCCAGAGCTGCTCCAGCCCCCCCGGACCGAGCGCAAAGCTCACCAGGCCATTGCCGCAACGCCAGCCCTCCACCCACACCGGCGCCTCCACCGCGGCAGCGTTTTCAGCCGGGGAGGAGCCCGGTGTGCGCTCCAGGGGCAGGGCCTCCACCCCCGCCAGGGCGGGCAGCTGCAACCACTGGCCACCGCCACGCGCCACCTGGGCCGGCAGGCCGATGCCGCCGTGGCTCCAGGCCCCAGGCGGCATCCGCAGGGTGCGGGCCCGGGCCGGCAGGGGCTGCAGCTGGGCAACCCACCAGTCCGGTCCTCCCCCCAGCCAGGCGTGCAGGGCGCGATCCCGCTGCCGGCAGGCGCTGCGGCGGGCGGCGCGCCACTGGGACTCGGCCTGCTCGAACACCTCGGGAATCGAGGTGCCGGGAAGGATGTCGTGAAACTGCTGAAACAGCAGCGGCCGCCAGTCGGCAGGCTCCACTGCATCGCCCGCCAGGGCACCGGCCAGATCCGCTTCCCGCAGCAGGCGCTCCAGGGTGCGGTTGTGGCGCTTCTGGTCCGGCCGCGAGGTGGCACAGCCGCGATGCAGCTCCAGATAGAGCTCATCGCGCCACACCGGCAGCTGGGGGGCCAGCGGCTCGAGGGCGGCCAGGTAGGCGCGCAGGCTGCCGTGGCGCTGCGGCGCGGCCTCCGGCTGCTGCTGCCAGAGCCGCAGCTGCTCAAGCATTTCGGCCGTGGGGCCACCACCGTGGTCGCCGACCCCCGGCAACCACAGCGCGTGCTCCACGCCGCTTGCCCCTTGCCAGGCCAGCCGATAGCGCTCCATCGCCACCGGATCCCCGTCCGTGCCGATCGGGGCAGTCATCAGGGCCAGCACCTCGGATCCGCAGCGGCTGCGCCAGCGAAACAGCCGGTGGGGGAACGGATTGGTGGCGTTCCAGAAGAGTTTGTGAGTGCAGAACCAGCGCACACCCGTGCTGTGGGCCACGGCCGGGAGGCCGGCGGCGAAACCGAAGCTGTCGGGCAGCCAGGCCAGCGGATGCTCCAGTTCAGGAAACCTGGCGGCGCTGTCGTGCTGGCCCAGCTGGAATTGGCGCAGCAGCGAGGCACCGCTGATCAGCACGCAGTCGGTCTCCACCCAGGGGCCATTGATCGGCTCGAAGCGGCCAGCGGCCACCGCCTGTTGCAGCCGGGCAAACAGGTCCGGCCTGTTCTGCTCCAGCCAGGCGTAGAGGGCCGGCGTGGAGTGGCCGAAGTGCAGGTCCTCGAAGCGCTCGATCAGATCGAGGGCTGAGGCGAAGGTGCGCTCAGCGGCCTGCCAGGTGTCGGCCACCGGCCACAGCCAGGCCAGATCCAGATGGGCATGGCCGAGCACATGGAAGCTGCCCGCCAGCGGCTTCCCAGCCCGCAGCTGGGCCAGCTCGGCCTTGGTCTCGGCCAGCAGGGCCGCCGGATCCGCAGGATCCAGGGGTTCGAGCTCCAGGCGGCTTTCGATCAGGGCGCCGTCGTCGTGGAGGGGGCTGCGCAGCCGCAGCTCGAGCTGCAGCACCTCTCCTTGCCACCAGCACTCGGGCAGCAGCCAGCGGCAGGCTGTGTCGAACAGGTCGCCGGCATGCACGGGCTGGCCGTTCACCCGCAACGCCACCTGGTCGGCCCACCAGCGCAGCACCAGTCGCGCCTGGGCCACCGGCCCCGGAGCCTGCAGCTGCAGCCAGTCCTGCGGGCAGGCCAGGCTGAGGGTCAGCCGTCGCCACTGGCCGCCGCGAGGCCAGATCACCAGTCCCCGGGCCGCCCAATCGGGCCGATGCCGCGCCCCCCAGGGGTCGTCCAGGGCAGGCGCCGGCGAGCCATCGGCCTGCTGGCAGCTCCAGAGTGGCTGCAGATCCCAGCGGGAGCGTGACGGACGCGAACGTGACTGAAACGTTTCAATCCGCGGGGGCTGCCCTGCTGCAGGGGCCTCAGGCATCGTTGGATAGCAAGCCGAGTCCCATAGGATGATCCCGCTGCCGCGGGGTCGACCAGGCCCTCCAAGGCGCCTGTCACTCCCTGTCACCCGCTCGCCGTTCCCTAAGGCCGAACCATGCTCGCCCTCAAGATCTCGGTTTATTCGGTCGTCTTCTTCTTCATCGGGATCTTCGTGTTCGGCTTCCTGGCCAGTGACCCCAGCCGCACCCCGAGCCGCAAGGACCTCGAAGACTGACCCTCTGGCGAACTCACGATCAAACCCCTATGGGATGATCGCGGCCAACGGGCGATTGGCTCGGGAACAGTGGCAGACATGCGTTCCCGACTTCCCCGGGCTGGCCAGCTTCACCAGCGGTTCTGGGCTCCATGAATCGGGTTTTGAATGGCCCCACCAAGGCCGGGGTTTGGTCTAGGCAATTCTGCTGGCAGCGGGCCTCGGCAGTCCTTCCAGCCCTGCTGCTGCCGGCCCTGTTCAGTCCGGCCACCCTGGCGGCCGAAGAGCTCCGAGCTCCTGACGAGCTCACGAATCCCGCGTCGCCGGCCTCTCCAGCCCCGAAGGGCTCCGGCATCGTGGTGATTCGGGCCGACCAGCAGGGCTACGACCAACAGCTGGGCCGGTTCGTCGCCAGCGGCAACGTTGAGGCCCGATTCAATGGTTGGCGCCTCCTGGCCGATCGGGTGGAGCTGGCCGAAGGCAGCCGCAGCGTCTACGCCTCTGGCCAGATTCGTCTCACCAAAGGCGATCAATACCTGCAGGCGAGCCGTCTGCGCTACAGCGACTGGGAAGGCAGCGGTGAGATTGAAGATGTCTATGGCGTCATCGACCAAGACACGCTCGCCCGGGATGTCAACAGCCCTGAAGCGGCCCCTGACGCCACAGCCCCAGGTCCGTCCTTCGCCTGCCCGCCGCTCAGTGCCAGCCCCAGTGCCCGACCACTGGTACGGGTGTTGCCGCCCGGCCGCATCAGCCAGCCCACCATCCCGGCCCCACCCGGCTGTCCCGGCAGCGAACTCTCCCGGCCCGTCCTGCCCCTGAATCGGGCGCTGGAATCGGTGGCGTTCGGGCCTCCCCAGGCGGGTGGGCCGGCCAACCCTGAGCCGATCCCGTCGCCTGCCGCCCTACCGCCTACCGCTCTCGATCTGGATCGCCCCGCCGCGGTCGATTCCCGCGTCGCCAACGTGCGGTTTCAGCAGAGCTGGAGCACCAGTTTCAAGTTGGATCTGGCAGCCGTCATCGACACCACCGATTCGCTCAACAGCAACGGCAAGGGCTACCGACCCGCTACCAGCAAAGTCGGCAGGGTCAGCCGCATCCGTTTTCAGGGGTCCCAGATCCGGATTCGGGGCAACCGCTGGACGGCCGAAACCATGGCCTTCACCAATGATCCCTTCACCCCGGCCCGCTCCTGGAGCCTGGCGCGCAAGGTAGTGGCCGTGATGGATGAGCGGGGTGTCACCCGCATCACCAGCCGCAGCGCGCAGATCCTGCTCGATGGCAAGGTCTCCCTGCCGGCCGTCATCAACACGACCATCGGCGAAGAGGGGTTCAAGTTTACCTTGGATACGGACAAAGAGGATCGTGATGGCTTTTTAATCGGCTACAACCTGCAGCCGATTAAAATGGGATGGGGCGGCAGCTTGCTACTGCAGCCGCAACTGATGGTGCAACGGGCTCTGGAGGGCCGCACCAGCAGCTTCGTGCTGCCGGGTGAGAGCCTGGCCAGCCCTACCGCCGAGCAAAGGGCCACCTTCGGCGACATGTTCGGCCTGCTTGCCGCCCTTAATCTGCCCATGGGCTGGGTCTCCCTGGATGCCGACGCCAGTCTGTCCACGTTCAATCCTGAGAATTTCCGCTCCGGCACCCGCAGCACCACTCGCCTGCGCGCGCCCCTGCGTCTTCCCGGCCACGACAGTGCCAGCGCTGGCCTGTTTGGCGCCTACCGCGAACGCATCTACAACGGCAGCCTGGGATTGCAGACCGTGGTGTATTCCTACGGCGCCAATCTCGCCGGCACGGCGGTTTTCAATCGTCCAAAACCAGCCGCCGCCGCACCTGAAGGCGAATCAATCACGCCGCCGACCCCCAGCCAGAGCAAAGGCCCGTTTTTCGCCCCCGTCACCTTGAACTGGGCCGCCCAATCAGGCAACTACCACGCCACGTTGTACCAAACCAACACCCTGGATACCCTCTGGCGCAGCTACGCCAATCTGGCGATCAGCACCACCCTGCAGCTCTGGCAGGGAAGCGCCCTCGACGCCAGCGACGACCCGAAACGGGGCCTCCGCTATTCCACCAGCCCTGTGGTTCCCGGCCTCGGCATCGACTTCGGGGCGAGTGGCTACCTGGCCAGTTACAGCGACGGCTCCAACCAGAACACCCTCACGCTCTGGGGCGGCCCCAGCTTCACCCTCAGCCAGTTTGACAAGCCCTTCTTCGGTTACACCCGCTTCTCCGCCTCCATCGCCGGCACCTTCCTGGGCGGCGCCAGCCCCTTCGGCTTCGACCGAGCAGTGGACCTGCGCACCCTCAGTTTCCAAGCCGCCCAACAGATTTATGGGCCTCTGGTGGTGGAAGCCGGCGCCACCTTCAACATCGACAATGGCTCAGAGTTCTACGGCGATGTCACCTCGTCCTATGTGGAAGTGAAGCTGCAGCGCCGCTCCTACGAGCTCGGGGTGTATTACAGACCCTACGACGGCATCGGCGGCATCCTCGTCAAGCTTAACGACTTCAACTTCACGGGCACCGGTACCCCCTTCGTGCCCCGGCCTAGAAACCGTTGAGATAGGGCAGGGTCCCGGCGGTGCGCTCCAGGTGGGCGCCATGGGCCAACAGTTGGGAGGTGGCATCCCACTGCCCGGTGAGCAACATCTGCCGAGGGCCAGCCTGAAGCTCAAGCTCCCACAGGCGGCCATCGGGGGCCTCCAGGGCAGGGGGATCCAGCGACACCCGCAGCTCCTGATCGGGAGCAGCGGCTAGGGCCGTCTGCAGGCTCAGCACCACGTCGTGGGCGGCCGTGAAACAGGGAATCCCCAGGGCCAGACAGTTGCCATAAAAGATCTCGGCAAAGCTCTCGCCCACCACGGCACGAATGCCCCAACGCATCAAGGCCTGGGGGGCATGCTCGCGACTGGAGCCGCAGCCGAAGTTGCGGTTCACCACCAGGAGCGAAGCCCCCTGCACCTCTGGACGATCAAAGGGATGGGGGCCGGTCGGGGCCGTGGCCAATTCGACCCGATCGTCGGCGAACACCTGCTCACCCAGGCCATCAAAGGTGACGCACTTGAGAAAACGGGCGGGGATAATCCGATCGGTGTCGATGTCATCGCCGGCAACAACCACGGCACGGCCGTGGAGACCGGTGATAGGGCCCATGGGAAACGAAGGGCTGCTCATGGCTGCGGGCACGGCGTGATCAGGGGACAAGGAATCAGGGGAGGCAGATCGGAACGCGCGGGGATCGGATCAGACCGGCAGCAGCTCACGCACATCGCGGACCTGGCCGGCGATGGCCGCAGCCGCCACCATCGCCGGACTCATCAGCAGGGTGCGGCCCGTCGCCGAACCCTGCCGGCCTTTGAAATTGCGGTTGCTGGA
>Ga0194134_10001626_pt1 | contig 29090 bp, 31 predicted proteins | sample TA2KigOff0mmetaG_FD_148602 | JGI IMG/M metagenome (GOLD analysis project Ga0194134, IMG submission 148602) | Freshwater microbial communities from Lake Tanganyika, Tanzania - TA2015056 Kigoma Offshore 0m | ecosystem: Environmental > Aquatic > Freshwater > Lake | place: Tanzania: Lake Tanganyika... | reverse complement strand
CCCGTGCCCTTCAGCCGCACTGGCGGGGCGACTTCGCCCTGCCCGCGCGCCTCCAGCGCCTCCTTGCCGCCCGCCCCGGCTGCGGCTCCCGCGACCGCCGCCTCTACCGCGAACTGATCTACACCACGCTCCGCCACCTGCCTTGGATCGAGCCCTGCCTCGCGACGGACCCCAACGAGGCACTGCGCCGCGCCGCCTGGCTCTCCGCCGCGACCCCCGCCACCACCACCTTCCGCGCCGCCTGGGCCACCGGCGAACCACCCGCCGGGGATCCCAGTGAACTGCTGCCCGCCTGGTTCCGCCCCGAGGCGCCCGCCCTGTTCACGATGGAAGAGGCCGCCGCCCAAGCCCGCCGCGCGCCGCTCTGGCTGCGCCTGCAGACCGCCGACCCGGCCACCGTCCACGCTGAACTCCGCGCCCGCGGCTGGCCGTTCTCCCCTTCCCCCATCCTCCCCGATGCCCTCCGGCTCGAGGCGGAGGCGGACCTGACCACGACCGAGGCCTGGCGCACCGGCCAGCTCGAGGTACAGGACCTCGGTTCCCAACTCCTGCTCGCGAGCACCGGTCTCGCACCCGGCGGCCACTGGCTCGACGCCTGCGCGGGCGCCGGCGGCAAGTCCCTCCAACTCGCCCGCCTGCTCGGCCCCACCGGATCGGTCGAGGCGACGGACCTCCGCCCCGCGGCCCTGGCCGAGTTGCGCGAGCGCGCCACCCGCGCCGGCCTCGCGAACGTTCGCATCACGACCCGCCCCTCCCGCACCGCCTACGACGGGGTGCTCGTGGATGCCCCCTGCAGCGGCACCGGCACGTGGCGCCGCGCCCCGCACCTAAAGTGGGTCACCCGCCCCGAGCACCTCGCCCGCGCCGCCGCCCGGCAAGCGGCGCTCCTCCGCCAGCTCGCCCCGCTGGTCCAGCCCGGCGGACTGCTCGTCTACGCCACCTGCTCACTCGCCCGGAGCGAGAATGCCGCCGTCGTCGCCGGATTTCTCCAGGAGCATCCCGTCTTCACCCCGAAACCGCCCGCGGCGGACTTCGGCTTCGCGCCCGCGGAGGGCGGCCTGACCGTCTGGCCCGCGCGCCACGACACGGACGGGTTTTTCGTGGCCGCCCTGCGCCGGGGTTGAATTCCCTTGCGGCAGCCCCCCCCGCTCCAACCATCCCCGCGTGGTTCCCGACGCCGACTACCGCATCAAGCTCCAGGTCTTCGAGGGCCCTCTCGACCTGCTGCTCTTCCTCATCCGGAAGAACGAGCTGGATATCTACGACATCCCGATCGAGTCCGTCACCCGGCAGTACATCGACGCCCTCCAAGCGATGCAGCGGCTGGACCTCGACGTGGCCGGGGAATTCTTCGTGATGGCCGCCACCCTGATGGAGATCAAAAGCCGTCTCCTGCTCCCCAAGGGCCAGCACGCGGTCGATCCGAATGCGGAGGACGAGGAGGTCGATCCCCGCTGGGAACTCGTTCACCAGCTCATCCAGTACCGGAAATTCAAGGACGCGGCCGGGGACCTCGCCGGCCTCATCGAGACCCGCCAGGGCAACCTGCCGCGGCTCGTGCCCGCCGCCAGCGGCCCGGAGACCGAGCGCCGCCTCCGGCAGGTCGACCGCATCGAGCTCTGGAATACCTTCAACACGGTCCTCCGCCGCCTCGCCGAGAAGCTGGTCGTGGGCGAGATCCACGACGAGGTGGTCACCGTGGCCGACCAGATGGAGTGGCTGCTGGGGCGCCTTCCCGCCAGCGGCGCGATCACCTTCACGCAGCTGTTCCCCGAGGGCACGACGCTGCGGCGCCTCGTCGCGACCTTCCTCGCGATGCTCGAGCTCACCCGCATCCGGAAGGTGCGCGTCCGCCAAGACGAGGCCTTCGCCGACATCCTGCTGGAGCCCGTGACTGACCAGCCGCCCGCGCCGCTCGCCCCCGAACCGGAGGATCCCGCGACCGACGCCGCCACGCCCGCGGCGGAGTCCATCGCCGCGGCTGATCCCGCGCCCGAAAAGCCGCTTGAAACCCCCGCGATCCCACCCACGGTGACCGCGTGAGCAAAAAGCCGCAACGTCCCCGTCCCGCCCAGCGCCCCCGGATCAGCGGCATCCTCGGGGTGGGACTCGACCACGAGGACGGCCACAAACGCATCACCACCGGGGAGAAGTTCGCGCTCGTCGGCGGCTCGCAGGAAACCCACGAGGTGATGACGGAGACGATGCTCAAGACCTTCGAGGAGCTAAAGCGTCGCGCGAAGCCGCTCGAGACCGTCGACCCGCGCGAGCTGGGCGAGATCATCGAGAAATCCCGCCCCCGCTGACGTGAGCGATCCCGCCCCCGATGCCCAAGCCGGCCGCGCCGCGGAACCGGAAGCCTGCCCCTCGTGGCTGGTCGGCCTCTGCGGGGTCGCCGCCGCCGCCTCGCTCCTCTTCACCCTCCTCCTTTTCCTTAACCGCTGAACGTATGTCCGCCCAAGTCGCCCACCTCACCACCGAATCCTTCGCCGCCGCCGTCGCCGCCTCGGGCACCACGCCCGTGCTCGTGGACTTCTGGGCCCCCTGGTGCGGCCCCTGCAAGGCGATCGCGCCCATCCTCGACGAGCTCGCCACGGAGATGGCGGGCAAGGTGGCCATCGGGAAGGTGAACATCGATGACCACGACGCCGTGGCCGCCCAGCACGGCATCCGCGCCATCCCCACGATGATCCTCTTCAAGGGTGGTCAGGCGGTCGAGACGATCGTCGGCATGACCTCCAAGGCCAACCTGAAGGCAAAGCTCGCGGCCCACGTGGGCTGAGCCCCCGCCGGCGGGCCGGGTTCAGGCCGCCAACCCCGCCGCGAACAGGATTCCGAACCCGGCGAGCAGCCGCCCGGTCGAGCCCAGCAGCGCGATCAGCTCCGCCGGGGCGCTCGCCCGGGCCAGCCGGCGTCCGTGGAGGAACGCCACCGGCGCGAGCACGACCGGCAGGAGCACGCTCGCCCCGTATCCGGCGAGCCAAAAGCCCACCGGCACCGCCAAGGCCACCGCCGCGGAAAGCGCGAACTGGAACCGCGCGGCCCCCCGTCCCCAGCGCACGACCAGCGTGCGCTTACCTGCCTTCGCGTCGGTCTCGACGTCCCGGTAATTGTTCACGACCAGAATATTCGCCGCGAGCAGGCCAACCGGCACCCCGGCCCAGAACGCGGGCCAACCCCATACCCCGGTCTGGACCAGGACCGTGCCGCCGACCGCCACCAGCCCGAAGAAAAGGAACACGAACAGGTCGCCCAGCCCGTGGTAGGCCAGCGGATACGGGCCGCTGGTGTAGGCGGCCCCACTCAGGATGCTCGCCACCCCGATCACCAGCAGCCACGGACCGCCCCACGCGACGAGCCCCAGACCGGTGGCGAACGCCAGCACGAAAGTCAGGACGGCCGCGCGACGCATCGCGGCCGGACTGATCAGGCCCGCGGCGACCGCCCGCCGGGGCCCGACTCGCTCCGCCGTGTCCGCCCCCCGCCGGTGGTCCGCGTAGTCGTTCACATAATTGGTGCCCACCTGCACGAGTCCGGCGAACCCGAGGCACAGCAGCGCGGCCGCGGGCTGGAAGCGTCCCTCGTGCGCCGCGAGGCCGGAGCCCACCGCGACCGGCGCCAACGCCGCCGGCAAGGTCCGCGGCCGGGCGGCCTCCCACCAGAGGGCCAAGCCGGCGCCGCTCACTGCTCCCGGCTCCCCTTGCGGGTGAAGATCATCAGCGGCCGCCGCACCATCAGGCTGAGCAGCACCGGGAAAAACGCGGTCAGCGCCATCGCGGCCGCCGGGATGCTGCGCCAGCCATTGAACAGCAGGCCGAATCCCAGCAGCAGGAGCGCGTAGACCGAAAGGAAACCCTGCGCGCTGCCGATGCCCGCGTTCACCACCCAGACGCCGATGAACGCGAACGCCGCCGCCTGGTAGCCCACCGCGCCCACCGCCAGCCCGCCCAGGAAGAAGATCGGCGGGAAGAACGATACCTTCACTTTCTCGTAGCGGATGGACTGGATCACCACCGCGAGCAGGGTGATCAGGCACTTCAACCCCAGTACCGCGAGGGCCATCCGCCCGCCCGCGGCAGGATCCGCAGCCAGGGCCGGCGCCACCTCGAAACCGCCCCACAACGCCACCCCGCCCGCCCCGGCCCGCACGAGGTCTAGGTAGTTGCGCGGCTTCCGGAACTCCACCGCCGGCACGACCCGCGGATCGCCGGGCTCCCGGTCCTTCCACGGCTCGAGGATCCGCTCGCTGCCGCCGGAACGCCGCCGCTTGCGCCGCCACAGGGATCCGCCCGCGCGCAGCGCGTTTCGCGGAAACCAGAGTACAACCAAGACGAGCGCAAATTGGAGAGTCAGGATCTTCATCGGCGGCTTCGGGTCATCTGGCAGGGTCTTCGCTCGCGCTGCAACGCTTTCATCGGTCCGGTCGGTAAACGTCCCCGGCTGGAACCCCCAGCTCCGCCTCCAGTTCCCGGATCCGCTGCAGCACCAGTTCCGCGCCGGCGCCCAGATCCGCCTCCGGCAGCGCCGGATGGATCTCCCGCAGCCACGCGAGGGCCTCCGCCCTCTTGCCCGCCCGCCGCAACACCTCCGCCCGCAGCCGCGCCACGTAAAACGGCGCCCGCGGCCGCGCCCACGCCTCCCGGTAAGCCGCCGCCGCCGCCAGCGGATCCCCCCTCCGGTTCAAGTGGATATTCGCCTCCTCCACCCACAGGTCGACACTGTCGGGATGCCGCTGCCGCGCCGCGCCCAGCAACTCCAGCGCCGCCGCCGCCTGCGCCTCGTTGACCGCCCGCTGCACCGCCGCCGGCACCGCGTCGTAGCCCCCCGCCGCCTCGATCCGCCACGCCGGGAAATCATACGCCAGGATCCGCGCCGCGTTCAGCCAGAAGTAAACCGGCCGCGGGTCCACCGTCGTGACCAGCCGCGCGAACGCCTCCGTCCCCGCCAAATCCCGGCGCTCCCAGCGCGCGTACATCTGAATCCACGCCGCATCCGCCACCAAAGCCCGGAACCCGCCCAGCAGCGCCAGCGTCACCCCCTGCCCCGCCGCCGCCACCCCCGGCTCCAGCCGCAGGGCCGGCTCCCGCTCCCGACGCTGCCGCCAAGGCTCCGCCACCAACGGGGCCAGCACCTGCCCCGCCAGCGCGAGTCCGGCGCAAACCAGCAGCGCGAGCCCGAGCCTAGATTTCACGGCGCCGGAAACTCAGGACCGCCAGCAGCCCTGCCGCCAGGGCCCACCCCAACCCGTAGGCCGTCAACCGCACCATCGTCCCCGGGGCCGGCAGGTCCGCGGCCGCGAGGGAGTCCGCCAGACTCAGCACCTGGAAGTTCGGAAACATCCCGCCGAACAGTCCACCCAGCGCGACCCCCACCGCCGATCCGGCGCGCGTATAGGCCTCCTGCGCCAGATGCTGCAGGTGACAGATGACGAGCACCCCGAAGCCGCAGACGACCGCGAAGACCTGCGTCCGCGCGAAACTCGCCACCAAGAGCGTGAAGGCGGCCAGCACCACCAGCCGCAGCCACTGCAGCCAGCCGCCCAGCGCCACCATCGCGTAACTGACCGCCCGCCCCCCGCGGAAACCCTCCGGATCAAGCGCCATCAGTTCCCCCTCCCGCACCCAGAGGACCGCCGCCAGCAGCCCCGTCAACAGGGCGCAAAACAGCGCCGTGAGCAGGGCCACGCCCACCAGCTTGCCCAGCAGGAACTCCGCCCGCCACACCGGCTTCGCCAGCAGGGTCAGCGCAGTGCGGTTCTCGATCTCGCTGAAGAACAACTGCGCCGTGGCCGCGATGGTCAGGGCCGAACCAAAGAGGGTCATCGCGCCAAACCCGCAGTCCGCGATGAACTTCAGCTCCGGCGCCCCAAAGTTGAAATCCCGCAGGCTCCGCGCCCCGAGCACCAGCGCCAGCGCGAGCCCCAAAAACAGGTGCAACAGGCGCTGCCGCACCGCCTCCCGCAGGGTGTTCTGCGCGACCAAGCCCAGCCGCAGGAACGAGAACGGCGCGCCCTTCACAGCTCCTTGCCCTCCCCTTTGACCCGCCCCACCCGCTCCAGGAAAACCGCGTCCAAACCCCGCCCTGCCGCCGCCACGCCGTGCAGCCCCCGCCCCCGCACCGCCAGCCACGCCCGCAGCTCCGTCATCTGCGCCTCATCCAGGCGGTCCACCTCCAGCTGCTGCCGGCCCGTGCCGCCCGCCAATTCCGCCACCGTGCCCTCCGCGACGAGGCGCCCCCGGTCCAGGATCGCCACCCGGTCGCACAGCGCCTCCATCTGGCCCAGCAGATGCGACGTCAGCAGCACCGTCTTGCCCGCATCGCGCAGGCCGCGGATCAGGTCCGCCATCGCCGCCGAGCCCACCGGGTCGACCCCCGCCGTGGGCTCATCGAGGATCAGCAGCCGCGGATCGTGCACCAGCGCCTGCGCCAACCCGATCCGTTGCAGCATCCCCTTCGAATAGGTCTCCACCGCGCGGTCGGCCGCGCCGGTCATCCCCACCTGCGCCACCACCGTCTCGACCCGCTCGGCGAGCTCACGCCGGCCCAGCCCGCACATCCGGCCGTAAAAGCCCACCAACTCCCGCCCGGTCAGGTGCCGGTAAAAGTAGGGCGCCTCCGGCAGGTAACCCACGTCCCGCCGCGCGGCGACCTCCCCGCTCGGCCGGCCGAAGATCCGGCACTCCCCGGCGGACGGCGCCACGAGCCCCAGCAGCGCCTTGATGGTCGTGCTCTTGCCCGAGCCGTTGGGCCCCAGCAGCCCGTAGATCACCCCCGCGGGAACCGAGAGGTCGAGGTGATCGACCGCGCGCAACTTCACCTCGCGCAACCCCACCGGGAAATCCTTCACCAGCCCGCGCGTCTCCAGCGCGGGCGCCACCGCCGGGACTGGAGCGGCCGCCTCCACTTAACGGATCACGAAGCCGCTGAACTGCGGTGCCCGGCGCGCCGCGGACCGTTCCACCTTCCGGATGTGGCCGTGCATCCGCTCCCCGACGGCGGCGAGAAACTCCTCCAGCGCCCCGGCCCGGCCCTCCGCCTCGAGGCGCACCCGGCCGTCCGCCAGGTTCTGCACGTAACCGGCCACCTCGAACTCCCGCGCCACCTGCAGCACCGCGTGCCGGAAACCCACGCCCTGCACGTGGCCCGTGTAGTGCACCGTCTCGTGAAGGATCTCCGCCATCCGTGCCACCGTAAAACCCGCCCGCCCGGATTCAACCCGCAATCTTGACGCCTTTTGGTTTGCATCCCTCCGCCGCGAGGCCGACGGTCCCCATCAAGCGATGAGCAACTCCGACTCCGGCGAAACGGGCGACGAGCACTGGGAAGAGCGCGGCGAGCTCGCCTGGAACGAGTTCGACTGGGAACGCTACCTCCGCGGCCAGGAGGTCGCCGTGATGCGTTACCTCCGCCTTTACGACGAGGCCGGCGAACGCCCGGACCGCATCGACCACGTCGCCGAACGGATGGACTGGGGCGCCGAGGACTGGACCTCCGAGGAGGGCGGTGAAGGCAACGAGGAGCCGGCGGACGCGGATGACGAGGTTTACACCCTCCACAAGAACCCGATCTACATCGCGACCCGGGCGCTTTACCTGAGTCTGACCCGCTCGTGGGAGGATCTGGCCGCCGATCCGCGCCACGTGCCGCAGGCCAACGCGGTGCGGCTACTGGTGCGCCTGCACCGGGGCGAGGCGGAGGCGATCGAGGCGATCCACGCGCTCGATTTCGGTGATTACGCGCTGGCGGTGACGCTCTTCAAGCGCGCCCTCGCGACGCTGAACGGCCTGCTCGCGGAGATGCAGGCGCCAGCGCTTGCCGCAGGCCGGGCGGCCGCGTGGCGCGAGATGGCCCTGCCCCGCGTTTTCGACCTGCGCGAGATCTGGCTGCGGGTGATCGCGGAGTGCCGCGAGGAGCTCGAACGGATGGGCGACGAGGACTAGGCGGAAATCGGCCTTGCACTTTGGCGGCCCGCGGATTGCCTCCCGGGCTTGGTTGACCGGAGAGATGGCTGAGTGGTCGAAAGCGGCGCTTTGCTAAAGCGTTGTAGGGGTTTAAATCCCTACCGAGGGTTCGAATCCCTCTCTCTCCGCCAGCCTCCGCCAAGCCTACGGCTGGGAGCCCGACTCAAGCGGCTAACTTTCGTGAGCAGGGAGAGAGTGGAGAACCCTGCGGCGGCTGCGCGCCGTAGGCTCGGCGAACGCGGGCAAGGAGGGTCGAACACCGCGTGGCAGACGATCCGGGCAAGCGCCTCCGCCAAGCCTACGGCTGGCAGGCCCTGGCCGCCGTAGCCCAGCGGGCGAAGGAGGCCGATTCTGGTCGCCACTTCCTGCCACCCGGTGCACGGTCACCTGCCTCGCCGAGGCCGCGCTCCACGGGTCCGACGAAGGCAACCCCATACCCCGATGGATCACCTGATCGTCTTCGCCCTTTTTCTCGCCTTATTCGGCCTGCTCGTCGTCTGGGGGAAGGCCCAGCAGCGGCGCGTCGCCAGCCGGGTTGCTGCCCTCGCCTTGCGGCATGGATTCACCGTGGTTGGCGACGAGCGGAAATGGCTCGGCGCCAATCCGCGCGCCGAGGGCGAGCGCCGCGGGCGCCGCCTCAAATTCTGGAGCTATACCAGCGGCGCCGGCAAATCGCGCCGCCACTGGGTCGCCACCGGGGTCGCGCCCCGGACCCCGGGAAACCTGACGTTCGAACTGCAACCGCAGGGCCTCGGCACCCGCCTCGCGGAACTCTTCGGCGCGAAAGAAATCACGGTCGGTGACGTCGCCTTCGACGCGGCTTGGTTCATTCGCACCAACACCCCGGAAACCTTCGGCGCCCTGCTCCTGCCCGAAATCCGGACCCGCCTGCTCGCCCTCCGCAATGCGGGCGGCAAGGGCACAGTGCAACTAGAGGAAGGCTGGATCCGCTACGCCGAGGAAGGCCATTTCGGGCAGGACCAGGTCGTCGCGCGTCTTGAGCATATCCTGCCCGCCTTGGAGGACCTCGCCGACGCCGTCGAGGTCAGCTTTGGCCGCTGAGCCTCCGAGCGGACGCTCGGTCCGTTTGCACGTTGCCGCTGAACGTTCGAGGCCACAGCCTCCGGACCACCCCACCCCGCCATGGAAGCTTCTCTGCTCTCCAATGTTCTCCTGCCCCTTGCACTCGCCGTGGTCATGCTCGGGCTCGGCCTCGGGCTCACGCTCGCCGATTTCCGGCGCGTGGCCGCGATGCCCAAACCCGTCTTCATCGGCCTCGCCCTCCAGACGCTGCTGCTGCCGGCCGTGGCCTTCCTGCTCGCCCACGCCTTCCGCCTGCCGCCCGAACTCGCCGTCGGCCTAATGCTCCTCGCCGCCTCCCCCGGCGGGCCCACCGCCAACATCTACAGCCACCTCGCCAAGGGGGACGTCGCCCTGAACATCACCCTCACCGCGACCAACAGCCTCCTCTGCCTCGTCAGCCTGCCGCTGATCCTCGACTTCTCGCTCACCCACTTCCTCGGGGCCGGTAACCCCATCGCGCCCCCAGTGCGCAAGGTCGTGGAGGTGGCGGTGATCATCCTGGTGCCGGTCCTGATCGGGATGCTCCTGCGCCAGCGCGCGCCCGCCTTCGCGGCCCGGATGGACCGCCCCGTACGCGCGTTTTCCCTCCTTGTGCTCTGCGGGGTGATTGCCGCCGCCGTGATCCAGGAGTGGGCGCGTCTGCCCGGTTATTTCGCGGCAGTGGGTCTCGCTTGTCTCGCGTTCAATCTGCTGAGCCTCGGACTGGGCTATACGCTGCCCCGGGCGCTCCGCCTGCCGCGGCCGCAGGCGATCGCCATCGCGATGGAGATCGGCATCCACAACGGCACCCTCGCCATCTTCATCGCCTTGAACGTGCTTTCGAGCGCAGCTCTCTCCATCCCCGCCGTGGCCTACAGCCTGATCATGTTCCTGACCGCCGGCCTATTTGTCTGGCGGATCAAGGCTCCGGCCGCGGACGCGGCGAGGTGAGGGGCGGGAGGGTGCGAGGGTTCAGCGGAAATGCCTCCCGGCGAAAGTTCGGCCCGAACCGCTCTTCAGGTAGCGTTCAAAGGCCCGGGCTAATCCTTCGTCGGCAAAGGCAAGGTAAACCGTGAGGACCCAAGGCCGTCCCCGGGCCGTCGAGGAATTCTGGCCCGCGTTGTGGCGGGCGATGCGCGCGCGAAGGTTATCCGTGCATCCGATGTAATGGCGCCGGCGGTCGACCGCGCTCTGCAGGAGGTAAACGTAGTGCACGCGGAGACCGCGGGCCGGTGAACCTTGCCTCGCAACGCCAACGAAACCCTAAACCCGGGGGTGATACGTATCAGGCCGAGTGGGATCTCATCCCCTCCAGCCTCCGCAGGGTTCTCCACCCGCTCCCCGCTCACGAACGTGAGCCGCTTGAGTCGGCCACCTTCGCCCGCTGGGCTACGGCGGCCAGGGCCTGCCAGCCGTAGGCTTGGCGGAGGCGCTTGCCCGGATCGTCTACCACCCGATGTTCGACCCTCCTTGCCCGCCTTCGCCGAGCCTACGGCGCGCAGCCTCCGCAGGGTTCTCCACCCGCTCCCCGCTCACGAACGTGAGCCGCTTGAGTCGGCCTGCCAGCCGTAGGCTTGGCGGAGGCTGGCGGAGAGGGTGGGATTCGAACCCACGGTACCCTTTCGGGCACGCCTGATTTCGAGTCAGGTACGATAGACCACTCTGCCACCTCTCCGGCGCAGAACCGCGGACGCTACGGCCCCCCGCCCCGAACGGAAGCCCAAAAAACACCCTCCCTAACGGTTATCGTCCGGTCCCGCCCGCCCCGTGCCGCCGTTCGCCGGCAGATGGTGCGGCAGGAAAAAATAGTAGTTCATCAGCCACCAGCTCCGCGACGGCCGGTACAGCACCACCGGCACCCCCACTGCCCCCACGCCCGCCAGCACCGCCGCCAAGTGCAGCGACAATACGCCGTGATACGCCAGCAACGCCAGCGGCAGCAGGTACACCACCAGCGTCACGCCGTAGTTCAACGACATCGACCCGAGGAAGAACCCCTCGTCATTCCCCCGCTCCAGCGCGAACCCGCACGCCGGACACTCCGGATTCAGCCGGAACCGCGCGTCCGGCCGGAACAGCGTCCGGCCCCCACAATTCGGGCAACGGTTCGTGAGGCCGCGGGTGACGATCTGGAGACGGGTGACCTTGGGCATAAAAAAACCGCCCCACTCTGACGAGGGGGGCGGCGGGAAAACAACCCTGCTCTGCGGCTCAGGCACCCAGCTGGTACCGGACAAACCGGCGCACCTGGATGTTCTCGCCGATCTTCGCGATCTGCTCGGTCAGCATCTCCTTCACCGTCTTGTCCGGCAGCTTCACGAACGGCTGGTCCAGCAGGCACACGGTGGCGAAGTACTTGTCGAGCTTGCCCTCGACGATCTTCTGCACCGCCGCGGGCGGCTTGCCCTGCACCTGCGAGGCCGCAATCTCACGCTCCTTGGCCACCTCGGCCTCCGGCACCTCCTCGCGCGACACGCAGGTCGGGCTGGCGGCCGCGATCTGCAGGCAGAGGTCCTTCACGAACGCGCGGAACGCGTCGTTGCGGGCCACGAAGTCCGTCTCGCAGTTGACCTCGATCAGGACGCCGACCTTGCCGCCGACGTGGATGTAACTCTCGATCACGCCTTCCTTGGTCGCGCGCTCCGCCTTCTTCGCGGCGGACGCAGCACCCTTCTTCCGGAGGATGGTGATGGCCTCCTCCAGGTTGCCCTTCGCTTCATCGAGGGCCTTCTTGCAGTCGAGCAGGCCGGCGCCGGTCTTCTCGCGAAGCTCGGCCACGGTCCGGGCGGTGACGGGGGGATTGCTCATACGGGATGGTTCAAGCCGGGTTTCGCGGGATCACTCCGCCTTCACGGCGGGACGCTTGGCGCGCACGGTCTTCTTCTTGGCGGCGACCACGGCCTCGCCCTCACCCTCGACCGCCACCGCACCCTCGGCGGGCACCTCGGCCGGGGCGGCCTCACCCTCGGCGGGAGCCGCCACGGGCGCGGCCGTCTCGACGCCGGCGGTCACCCCGCGGAGATCCGCGGCGCCCCGCTGGGCCCGCCGCGACTCGCGCAGCGCCAGGCCGCTCTGCACGGCCGCCGTCACCGCCTCGACGATGATGCGGACCGACTTCACGGCGTCGTCATTGCCCGGGATCGGGTGCGAGACCGTCGCCGGATCCGAATTCGTGTCGACCAGGCCGACGCAGGGGATGCCCGAGCGGGAGGCCTCGGCGACCGCGATCTTGTGGTGGTTCACGTCGACCACGAACATCGCGGAAGGCAGCCCGCCCATCTCGGCGATGCCGCTGAAATTCTTCTGCATCCGGGTCATCTCGCGCTTGATCGCGGACTCCTCCTTGCGGGGCAGCTTGGACATCTCGCCGCTGGTCTCCATCGCCTGGTACTTCTTGAACTTGGCGATCGAGCGCTTGACCGTCTCGTAATTCGTGAGCGTGCCGCCGAGCCAGCGGTCAACGCAGACCGGCATATTCACCGAGGCCGCCGCTTCGCGCACGAGGTCCTTGGCCTGCCGCTTGGTGCCAACAAAGAGCACGTTCCCACCGTTGGCGACCGTCTCCTCAAGGAAGTCACAGGCCTTCACGAGCGCCTCGTGGGTCTTGCCGAGATCGATGATCGTGACGCCCTGGCGGTGATCAAAGATGAAGGGCTTGGAGCGCGGGTTCCAGCGCTTGGTCTGGTGGCCGAAGTGGACGCCCGCATCGAGCAGGTCCTTGGGAGTGACGTTCAGGTGCATGGTGATCTGATGTTTCTGGCGAGACACAGGTCGGCCGGAGGGCCGCCTTGCGATCGTTGGTTATGGGTTGTGGGACTGGTTCCCGAGATGGGAAGCCGGCCAGAAGACGGGGGGCGGCGGGCACTGGCAAGCGAGAATTGGGGAAATTGCGAGAATGCCGTTGACACGTCCCCGCGCGCTGCGGATGGTCCGCCCTCTCCCGTTGCAGGGTGGAGCAGCCTGGTAGCTCGTCAGGCTCATAACCTGAAGGTCGCTGGTTCAAATCCAGCCCCTGCACCCAATCTTAAAGCCCTCTCGAACATCGGTTTGAGAGGGCTTTTTGTTTTCCCGGCTCATAATCCCGCACCTGCGGGATCGCTGGTCCCGCACCTGCGGGATCCAGCCCCTGCACCCAATTTAAGGCCCCGGTGACCAAGCGGTTACCGGGGCCTTTTGGTTTCTGGCGCTTGAGGGCGAACCCGCTGGTCGCGATGAGAGTCCCCTACCCGCCAGCCCGCTCGCCGACACACGATTTTCCGCCGTCCGCACCTGCCTGGCTCCTTCGCTTGTCCTTCGATTCTCCTTCGATTCTCGTTCGATCCTCGAACCAAGGCACCCTCGGCCTTCAACTCCGTCCCGCGGGTCCGGGGAAGGATTCCCCGGCTACAACCGAACCACCCGCCGAACCGGAGTTGGCTCCGCCGCCCCCCTCCGCGGTGGCTTCGCCCGGCAGACTCCCGCTCGCGGCCAGGGCTTATGCCATAACCCGGGCGCGCGCGGCCTTGCCTTCTTCCGCCTCCGCGGCCTCCCTCCTCCCGTGCATTCGCATCACGAACGACTCCCCGCCGCGGCTCACCGCCAAGGCGTGGGTCTGCCAACCGAGCTTGGGAAAAGCCGCGGTGGCCGCAGCGCGACGAGTCGTCGCGCTGGATGTGGGGATTCCTCCCAAATGATTTTCCCCGTGGTGCGCGTGCCGGCCTCCGGCCTCCCGCACTATGTCCCCCGCACCTGAACCCGTCCTCCGCTACCGGGGTGGCGATCGCCACCACCTGTTCCTGAACCACGGCACGTGGTTCGTCCGCTACAGCCTGCGCCCGTCGCCCCTCTTCAAGGCCGACCGCCGCGTCGCCGTCTCCCTCGGCACCAAGGACCTCGCCACCGCCCGCGCGCGCCGCGACGCCTTCCTCGCCCACCTGCAACTCGAGCAGGCCCTCGGCTCCACCCCCACGCGCCTCGCCGCCTGAACGCCCACGCCCCCTCCCCCGATGCCCACTCCTGAATCACCCTCCCCCCAACCGGGAAAGAACCCGCCGCCGCCCACCAACGCCCTCCAGGCGCTGTGGCAGGAACAGCTCCGCACCGGGTTTATGGACCTGGAGAAGCCCGCCCCGCAGGAAGCCGGTGCCGTAACCGTCACCTTCCACCGCCCGCCGCCCCCGGAACCCACGCCGCACCCGCCGGAGGATCCTGCGGTCGCCGCCCTGACCGGCCCCTACTGGGACCGCCTGCGCCAGCTGAAGCGCGTCCGCATCACTTGCCCTCCCTCGAGCGGCATCGTCGTGAGCCGTTCACCCGCCGACGATCCGCCACCCCCGGCCCAGACCTCCCGATGACGCCCACCCGCGACCAGCTCCGCGCCGCCCTGCGTGACGAATTGCAGCGCCTGCAGGCCCACGCCCGGCTCGCCGTGTCCGCCGCCGGCCACCTGAACGGACTGGCCCTCAACCCGGACACGGCGCGCCCGGACCTCGTCCCGGAAAGCAGCGTCGTGCGGGAACTCGCCGCCCTGCTGGAGCACGCCAGCCAGAACCTCGCCCGCCAGGTCGCCACCCCACCCCGCCAAACCCGCCATTAACCCCCTCCCAAACGCCCCCCGCTCCCAAATACTCGCTCCTCGCTCCCCACCCCTCGCTCCTCGCCTTGTCCGGCCTTGCGCTTGCCGCCCGGGCTCCCCGCGGTTGCACTCCGGCCGATGAAAACCGCCGTCCTCCTCGGGTTGGTGCTGCCTGCTTTCGCCGTCGCCGCCGGGAACTGGCCCCAATACCGCGGACCCGCCGCCAGCGGCGTCGATGCCTCCGCCGCCCTCCCCGTGACCTGGAACGTCTCGACCGGCGAGAACGTCCGCTGGCAGACCAATGTCCCCGGCCTCGCCCACTCCTCGCCGATCGTCTGGGAGGACCGCCTCTACGTCACGACCGCGATCCAGAAGAATGCCGCCCTCAAGGTCGGCCTCTACGGGAGCATCGAGTCCGTGCCCGAGAAGGATCCGGTGCAATGGCGCCTGCTGGCCCTCGATCGCCGCACCGGAAAGGTCGTCTGGGACGTGACCGCGCACGAGGCGGTCCCGCGGGTCAGCCGTCACCCGAAGGGCACGCACTGCAACTCCACCCCGGCGACGGATGGCCGGCACCTCGTCGCCATCCTCGGCTCCGAGGGCCTGTTCTGCTTCGACCTCACGGGCCGGCTGCTCTGGCGCAAGGACCTGGGCCCGATGGACTCCGGCTACTTCCAGGTGCCGACCGCCCAATGGGGCTTCGCCAGCTCGCCCATCATCCACGACGGCAAGGTCATCGTGCAATGCGATGTGCAGCAGGACTCCTTTCTCGCCGTGTTCGATGTCACCGATGGCCGCGAGCTCTGGCGGGTGGCCCGCAAGGACGTCCCGACCTGGAGCACGCCCACCGTCGTACGCTCCGCCGGCCGGGTGCAGATCGCGGTGAACGGCTGGCGCCACACCGGCGGGTACGATTTCGCCACCGGCCGCGAGTTGTGGCGGCTGGACGGAGGCGGCGACATCCCCGTGCCCACGCCGGTCGCCGCCCACGGGCTGATCTACCTCACCAGCGCGCACGGGCGCCTGCGGCCGATGCGCGCGATCCGGGCTGACGCCACCGGCGATCTGACGCCGAACGAAACCGGGACCCCGAACCCGGCCAGCGCCGCGATCGTCTGGAACCACGACAAGAAGGGGAATTATATGCAGACGCCGATCGTCGTGGGCGACCTGCTCTTCGGGTGCGCGGACATCGGCCTGCTCACCTGCTTCGACGCGCGCACCGGGGAGATCCGCTACAGTGAGCGGGTGAACCCGCGGAGCGAGGGTTACACGGCTTCGCCCGTGTCCGACGGCCGGCACCTGTACGTGACGAGTGAGCTGGGCAACGTGCACGTGATCCCAGCGACCTCCTCCTTCTCCATCGCGGCGACCAACGCGCTGGGGGAGACCTGCCTGTCGACCCCGGCACTCGCCGGCGGCACCCTCTATTTCCGCACCCGGGAGAAACTGGTGGCAGTGGGGAGGCCCTGAGCGGCCGGCCCGCAACGCAACCTGCGCTCCAATCGGCTCGCTCCTCATCCTTGGGTGCACGCTGCTGCCTCATCCCTCCAGTCTGCGTCCAGTGCTGATCCAATCCTCCTTCAATGGTCGCCTTGGCCGACCGGAGTGTGACTGGAGCGCACTGGAGCCCGAATGCAGCCGCCCCGCGCAACGAAGCTAGGCTGAAATCACCTGCGTCTTCAACGCACCGCCGACACGTGCTCCCGAGGATCCGCGCCCACCCCAAACGAAGCCCTGAGCCGATGATCTCCGCCTGTTACATCGTTCGGAACGCGCAGGACACGCTGGAGGAAAGCATCCTGTCCGTCGCCCCGCACGTGAGTGAGATCGTCGTCACGGACACGGGGAGTACGGACCAGACGCTCGCCATCCTCCGGCGCCTGATGGCCGCCGACGACCGGATCCGGCTACGTTGCTTCAAGTGGTGCGATGACTTCTCCCAAGCGAGGAACTATTGCCTCAGCCAAGCCACCCAGGACTTTATCCTGGTGATCGATGCGGATGAGAAGCTCACCGCGTTCCGGATCGAGGACGGCTACCAGGCGGACTGGTATCCCGCAGTCGTCACCAATCACGTCGCCAGCGAGGGCCGCAGGATCCCGGTGCGGCACACCAGCACGCGCCTGTTCCGGAACTTTTCGGGCATCGTCTACCTGGGAATCGTCCACGAGCTCGTGGAGGCCAGCCTGGCTGGCCGGCGGCGGGGAAACGGCTCCATTCAACTGGAGCACAGCGGCTATGAGTCAGGGGAAATGGCGACCCGGAAGGCCCGGCGGAATCTCGAGTTGATGAAGCGGCAGGAGGTGGAACAACCCGCGAACCCGGCGAACGCCTTCATCCTGTGCAAAACGCATTACCAGCTGGAGGACTACCAATTCTGCATCGATCACGGCTTCCAGGCGCTCCTGAGCCCGATCGATGACCACAGCAAAGCCCAGATCGGCATCTTCCTGCATCTGGCCTATGCCAAACTGGGGAAACCGCGTTTCGGCGTGAGGTACCTGGAGCTGGCGTTGCGGTTCGTGCCGGGACAAATCCGCGCCCATCTCCTGTTGATCGAATATTGGCAATCCATCGGCCGAAGGGACCTGATCCAGAAGGGTCTGACGGATCTGAAAAGCGTGGTGGAAAAGGGCGCCTCCGCACTGGCCAACGATGAGGTGATGACTTTGGCGGATCTGGAGGCCTACACGAGGCGCGTCCAAATCGGCTCCTGATCCCGCCCGGGCGCCGCTGCAGGGCTCCGGCAACCTACCCGTTGACTGGCCCTACTCGCCCCTCAAGCGCCGCCTTAAAATCAGGATGACACGGGGCGCGGGCCGCCCACTCTGACCCCACCCCAGGACCCGGCCGCCGCTCCCCCGGCGCCGCGTTCGCCCTCCCCAACCGCCTTCCCCACGATGACCGCTTCGCTGCGCCTGCTCCTTGCCCACGGCTTCGCCCTGCTCCTCGCCGGCCCCGCCGGCCCCGCGGCCGCCCGCGCCGCCGCGCCCACCGGCACCTTGTCCGGCGTGGTCAGCAACAGTGCCACCGGCAACCTGCTGGAGGGCGCCCGGGTGGAAGCGCCAGCCCTCGGCCTCGCCACGCTGACCGACCAGACCGGACGCTACGTGCTCAACGGCCTGCCCGCCGGCACGCACGAGATCACTGTCACCTACATTGGGCTCGACCGCGCCCGCACGACGGTCGAGGTGCCGGCCGGGGCGCGCGCGGCGCGCGACTTCGACCCCTGAGCGGCGGGCCCGCGACTGTCGAGGGCGACCGGCCCCGGCTCATCTCCCCTGACCCAGTCTGCCTCCAATTCTGGTCCAATCCTCCTCCAAGGGCCCGCCGGCGGTCCCTAGAGAACACGGGAAGCAACGCGGAAGGGCCGGTCCGCGGATTGTTGAATCGCGTGCTTCCGGCGACCGCGACGACGAGGCCCCAGCGGGTCGTTGCCCGCTTCGCCCAGCCCCATTGCTGGCGGGACCCGCTTCGCCCGCGGCCGCGGTCGCCGCTCAGCCGACGCCGGGCAGCGACCGCACGTTGGCCTCGCGCAGGACCGTGGCCGCGGGCTCAAGCTCGGCCGGAACGTGTTCACGGTCGCCGGCCAGCTCCGCGGTTTCGCGCGCCCCGGGCAGCAGGCGCCCATTGAACGAGCCCACCGCGCTGTTGTAGGCCTTGCTGGCCGTCTCCAGTCCCTTGCCGACCTTCTCCAGATGCTCGGCGAAGACGCTGATGCGGCCGAGCAGTTCCCGGGCGCTGTCGCCGATCCGGCGGGCGTTCTCGTTGAGCTTGGCCTGCTGCCACTGCAGCGCGCAGGTGCGCAGCAACGCGAGCAGCGTGGAGGCGGTGGTGATGATCACCCTCTGGTCGAGGGCCTCCTGGTAAACCGTGGCATCCTCCTCCAGAGCGGCGATGAGACCACTCTCCAGCGGGACGAACAGCACGGTGATCTCCACCCCGCCGCCAAGGGCCTTGGCGTACTCGCGGGAGGCGAGCCCGCGCACGTGGGTGCGCAGCGCTTGGGCGTGCGCGGTGCGCCGGGCGGCGCGCTCGGCGTCGGACAGCCCAGGGTCGAGGGAATCGAGGTAGGCGCTCAGCGGGACCTTCGCGTCGATCGGGACGAAGCGGCCGCCGGGCAGCCGCACGGTCATATCGGGCCGGAGCCGCTCCCCCTCGTCCCCCTGCACGCTGGCCTGCTCGCTGAAATCGACGTTGTCGACCAGGCCGGCCATTTCGGCGATGTTGCGGAGCGAGACCTCGCCCCAGCGGCCACGCTGCCGGTTGTCCCGCAGGGCGCTGGAAAGGGTCTGGGCGGCGAGGGACGCCCGTTGCTGCAGGTCGGAGATCTGCTTCAGCTGCTCGCCCAAGGTCTTGGCGTCGCCTTCGCGCCGTTCGCCGAGTTCCCGGACCAGGCGCTCATTCTTCTCCAGTTGTTCCTTGAGCGGGGTGAGCGTCGCGTCGATCTGCTTCCGCCGCGACTCCAGCTCCTGCTGGGAGAGGGAATGCTGGCTCGCGAAGTGCTCCTTGGCCTGCTCGAGCAGCGCCTGCGCGCTCTGCCGGAGGAGGTCGCCGCCGGTGGCCTTGAACGTGTCGGTGAGCGCGGTCTTGGACTGCTCGATGGCGGCCTTCAAGTCGGCGATGGATTTCTCCCGCTCGGCCAGCACGTTCGCCATCGCGGTCTCCCGCTCGGCCATTTGGGTCGTCGCCTGCCCCAGCTGCTTTTGCACCGCGGCGAGCTCGCGGCCGGTCTGCTCGCCGCGGGCCCGCTCGGCGTCGCCTGCCTTGCCCAGGAGGGAGACCTGTTCCCGGGCGGCGTCGCGTTCCTTCTGCGCGGCAACCGCACCCTGCTCGGCGGTGCGGAGGTCTGTGCGGAGCGTGGTCACCTCGGCGCGGAGCGACTGCAGTTCCTGCTGGGCGGCCTGCGCCGCGGCGAGGGCCTGCGTCGCGGCGCGGGCCTTGAGCAGGAAGAACACGGCCGCGCCGGCCGCCCCCAGCGCGCCCCCGCCCGCGATGCCCAACAGCAAGGAAAGACCATCCATAGGGTCAGCCGTAGTCCACACCTCCGCCGGGAACGAGTGAAAAGCGGCGCGTTCATCGCGTGACGAGGCCGGTCAGTCACGACGAGCCGCCGCGCGCTTGCGCCCCCACGGCATCCCTGGCACCCTCCTACTCCTCGCGCTCCCGGTCCCAGCCCACCCCGATGAGAATCCTCCTCCCCCTCCTGCTCCCCTTGACCCTGGCGGCCGCGGATGCGGGCAAGCTGACGGTCACCACCCCCGCCCGGCCGGATGCCCTCGGGCGCGTCCGCAGTGAGGTGCGGGACCCGCAGGGCCGCAAGGTGGGCACGGTCGAGACCCGCGCGCAGCCGGACGCCCTCGGCCGGGTGAAAAGCGTGATCGTCGACGCCTCCGGGAAGCGGATCGGCACCGCCGAGACGACCGCCACCCCCGACGCGCTCGGGCGGGTGCAGACCACCTTCCGCGACGCGACTGGGCGCACCACCGGCACCGGCGTCGCCCCAGCCCGGCCCGACGCCCTCGGCCGCACCACCACCGTGTTCCGTGACTCCCAGGGTCAGCGCACCGGCACCGCCGTTTCCCGCCCGCCCGATGCCCTAGGCCGGGTTAGGACCGAGGTCACGGGTCAAGTGCCGCTCAAGCGGCCCGGATCACGCTGAGGCGCCGCGGGCCGGGCAGGGAGGGAATGGCTCCGCCGGCTAGGGTAAAGTTTCCCCAGACCGGGGCAGGATGCCCCGGCTACACCAAGGCCCTCTGCTTCAATCCACCCGCGGGCCCGGCGCGCGCCGGAACGGACTGCGTCATTTCGTCCCTCCTACAATGCTGGTCCAAGGATCCTACTGTGATCCTTCGGTTATCGTTCGGTTATCCTTCGGTTCCTCAGAGGTAAAACCTAGAGTTTACCCCGTAATATCCAAAGGATAACCGAAGGATGACCGAAGGGTCACGCCACGGAAATCGAGGGAGCAGGGTAAGAGGGCCGAAGCCTCAAGCCCGACTGATCCGCGGCCGGGACACAGAGTAGCATCGCAGGGCGCAGCCGAGGCGCCGCCCGGAACCGGCGGCAACGGCCTTGCCAATGGCGTTTCCCGCGCCACTACGGGGCAATCCAGCCGCTGCCCCGATGACCACCTTCACCCGCCTGCGTGCCCTGCTGTTGCCCTGCCTGCTGCTCCTCGCGGGAATCGCCGCCCCCGCCCGCAGCCTCGCCCAACCTGGCCAACTCCTCGGCTACGAGCCGATCGGCACCTGGGGGCCGGAGCGACTGCAGGCGATCGTCGACCGGGGACTCGACCTGTTCCTGACCGGCGGGACGATGTCCGCGGGGGATTTCCGCCCGGGCTTCGCTCGCGCCCGCCTCGGGGTGAAACTCTTCAAGGTGAAGTACGCCTCGATCATCCCGGAACTGCAGGATCGGCCCGTGGTGGCGTATGGCTTGGTCGCGATCCCGACGCAGGCGCCCGCCGGCACACCGATCGTCAGCTACCAGCACGGCACCATCTTTGACCGCTCGTGGACGCCCTCCAACCCGGAGGGCTCGTTCGAGACGCAGCTGATGCTGGCGCAGTTCGCCTCTCAGGGGTACGTCGTGGTGGCGGCGGATTACTTCGGGACCACGCCGGGCAGCGAGGTCCCGAACTCCTACCTGCTGGCGCAGAGCACCGCGCAGGCCTGCCTGGACCTCTACCGGGCCGCCCGCACGGTGCTGGAGCGCGAAGGGGTGCAACCGGGCAAGCTGTTCCTCAATGGCTGGTCGCAGGGCGGGTACAGCACCCTCGCCTTCCTGCGCTACCTCGAGCTGGCGGGGATTCCCGTGACGGCGGCGGGCGTTGCGGCCGGGCCGGCGGACCTGCTGCTGTTCGCGGCGGAGCACCTGTACAACCCGAAGCCGTTCCAGGCCTCCTTCGCCGCGGCGGCGCTGGCGAACCTGATGCAGGCGGTCGGGCACTACCACGGGCAGCAGGAGTACCTCGCCCAGTCGCTCCAGCACCAATACCTGAAGGCCGCGCGGGATCTGTTTGAGTTCAGGATTCCGTATGAGGAATTCGTGCGGGAGGCGCCCGGCGGGATCCGGGAGCTGTTCCGCCCGGAGTTTTACACGGACGGGAAGGCGGCGCTGAAACCATTCTGGCGGATCCTCGACCAGAGTTCGGCCTATCGCTGGCGGATTCGCACGCCGCTGCGGACCTTCCACAGCGAGCGCGACGAGGCCATCCCGATCGCCGCGGCACGCGTCGCGGTAGTGTACCAGAATATGATCGGCAACCAGGAGGCGGAGGCCTTCGACGCCGGCCGCAACGCCGACCACCGGTCCGTTTACCTGTTCTCGCTGGTGAACCTGAAGCCGTGGTTCGACGGCTTGAGGTGAGAGCGAAGCGGGACTTTGCCGTCTTTCGAGGGTCGGGCTCCTGAGGAAAGGAGCACCGTTCGGCGAGGACCGGGGCAAGATGCCCCGGCTACATCGAGCCACACCGAGCCAAGGCGTGCCGAATGGAACCGGGGCGACGCGCCCCGGCTACAACGAGCCAAGGTGTGCCGGATGAAACCGGGGCGGCGCGCCCCGGCTGCACCAAGCAGAGGCATTTCGCCTCCCATTCCGGATGCTTACGTCCGGGGCCTCAGATGTGGCTGGGGCGCGTCGCCCCGGTCGTGCATTCGGAAGCCCCTACCTGAACCTCAAGCCGTGATTTGACGGCTTGAGGTGAGCCCAAGGCCTCAGGACGCCACGCCGCTGGCGGCGGCCGGGGGCGTCTTCTGCTTGAAGATCAGCTTGTCCCCGTCCCGCACGACCAGGCAGGGCTCCCCGTCCTTGACCTCCCCACGCAGGATCGCCTCGGCCAGCGGGTCCTCAAGGTAGTGCTCGACGGCGCGCCGGAGCGGACGCGCCCCGTACTTCTCGTCGTAACCCTTGTCGATGAGCAACTGCTTGGCCTCCGGGGTGAACTCGAGCGTGATCTTCCGCTCGTCCAGCCGGCGGGCGAACTTCGCGGTCTCAAGGTCCACGATCTTGGCCAGGTCGTTCTTGTCGAGGGGCCGGAAGAAGATGATGTCCGAGATACGGTTGAGGAACTCGGGCTTGAACACCCGCTTGGACTCCTCGAGCACCTTCTCCCGCATCCGCTCCGAATCGTTGAAGCTGGACGCGGCGGCGGCGAAGCCCATCGAGGTCTGGCGCTGCAGGAGCTGCGCGCCGACGTTCGAGGTCATAATGACGATCGTGTTCCGGAAATCCACGGTGCGGCCGAGGGAATCGGTCAGGCGGCCGTCCTCCATGATCTGCAGCAGCAGCTGCAGGGCGTCCGGGTGGGCCTTCTCGATCTCGTCGAACAGGATGACCGAGTAGGGCCGGCGGCGGACGGCCTCGGTGAGCTGCCCACCCTCCTCGTAGCCCACGTAGCCCGGGGGCGAGCCGACGAGGCGGGAGACGGCGAACTTCTCCATATACTCGCTCATATCGATCTGGATGAGCGCCTCCTGGTTGCCGAACATCTGGGCCGCGAGCTGCTTCGCGAGCATCGTCTTGCCGACGCCCGTGGGGCCGACGAAGAGGAACGAGCCGATGGGCCGCCGCGGGTCCTTGAGGTCGGCGCGGGAACGGCGCAGGGCGCGGGAGATCGAGACGGCGGCCACGTCCTGGCCAATGACGGCCTTCTGCAGCTCGGTCTCCATCTGGAGCAGCTTCTCGTTGTCCTTCTTCTCCATCCGGGAGAGCGGGATACCGGTCCAGTCGGCGACCACCTGCATCATCAGGTCCTCGTCGATGGTGACGCGCTTCTCGTCCCGGCGCTTCTTCCAGTCGGCAGTGATCTCCTCCTGGCGGGCGCGGAGCTGCTTCTCCTGGTCGCGGAACTTGGCCGCCTCCTCGAAGTGCTGGTCGCTGATCGCCTTCTCCTTCCGGGCGCAGATCGCCTCGATCTGCGGGGTGAGGTCCTCGATGTCCGCGGGCCGGCTGAGGGCGGCGATGCGGGCGCGGGAACCGGCCTCGTCCATCACGTCGATGGCCTTGTCCGGCAGGAAGCGCCCGGTGATGTAGCGGTCGGAAAGCTTCGCGGCGGACTCGAGGGAGGCGTCGGTGAAGGTGGCCTTGTGGTGGTCCTCGTACTTGCCGCGGATGCCCTTCAGGATGAGGACGGTGTCCTCGACCGAGGGGGCCTCGACCTTGACGGACTGGAAGCGGCGATCGAGGGCGGAGTCCTTCTCAATGTGCTTGCGGTACTCGTTGAGGGTGGTGGCGCCCACGCACTGGAGCTCGCCGCGGGAGAGGGCGGGCTTGAAGATGTTGGAGGCGTCCATCGCCCCCTCGGCGGCGCCGGCCCCGACGATCGTATGGAGCTCGTCGATGAAGAGGATGATGTTCTTCGCCCGGCGGATCTCGTCCATCACGGCCTTGATGCGTTCCTCGAACTGGCCGCGGTACTTGGTGCCGGCGACCATCAGGGCGAGGTCGAGGGTGATGACCTTCTTCTCGGCGAGGATCTCGGGAACGTTGCCGCAGGCGATCTCCTGGGCCAGGCCCTCGACGATGGCGGTCTTGCCGACGCCGGCCTCGCCGATGAGGACGGGGTTGTTCTTGGTGCGGCGGCAGAGGATCTGGATGACGCGGCGGATCTCGTTGCGGCGGCCGACCACGGGATCCATCTCCCCCTTGCGGGCGAGCTCGGTGAGGTCGCGGCCGAAGGCCTTGAGGGCGGGGGTCTTGACCTCCTTCTTCTCCTCCGCCTGGGCGCCGGGACGCTGCGAGCCGCCGGCGGCGGCCTCCTCGCCGGGCTCACCGCTCTCGCCGGACTGGCCCCCGGAGAACTGCGGGTCGAGCTCCCGGAGGATCTCGTTGCGGGTGCGCTCGATGTCGATCTCGAGGGACTTGAGCACGCGGGCGGCGACGCCCTCCCCTTCCCGCAGGAGGCCGAGGAGGATGTGTTCCGTGCCGACGTAGGAATGGCTGAGGGCCTTGGCCTCCTTGCCGGCCAGCGCGAGCACCTTCTTGACCCGGGGCGTGTAGGGGATGCTGGCCTGCGTCTTGGTCTCCTGGCCGGTGCCGACCTGCTTCTCCACGGCGGCGCGGACGGTCTCAAGGTCGAGGCCCATCTTCTGGAGCACGCTGACGGCGACGCCCTGCCCCAGCTTGATCAGCCCGAGCAGGAGGTGCTCGGTGCCGACGTAGTTGTGATGGAACCGGTCAGCCTCCTTGCGGGCCAGCGCGAGGACCTGCTGCGCCCGGGGAGTGAAATTGTTCATTGGTTCTTGGGACATTGGAAAGGAGGGTTGGGCGGGTTCAGGCGGCGGCGCCGGGGTTCGCGGGGCGGACCTCGGGGCGCGGGAAGGAGGCGAACTCGGCGCGAAGCCGGGTGGCGCGGAGGGCATCGCGCAGGGCGGCATCGCACTCGCCGCGGTGCGCGTGCTGGAGGTGGCCCGGCTGCGCCTCGATCAGGAGGCGGTCGATGAGCGAACGCTGGTCGTCCGGGAACAGGCCCAGATCGATGCCGAGGCGGAGCAGCGAAAGCAGGTTCATCGCCTCGCCGGAGGTCAGCAGGTGGGAATTCTGCAGGATCCCGTAGGCGCGGCCGATCTTGTCGTGCAGCTTGCCCGCATCCGCCTCGAGGAGCTTGGCCCGGGCGTTGAGCTCGTGCTCAACGATGGACTGCAACACGCTGCCGAGGCGCTTGAGGATGACCTCCTCGGCCTCCCCGAGGGTGGTCTGGTTGGAGATCTGGAAGATGCTGCCGCTGGCGTCGGAGCCCTCGCCGAAGAGGCCGCGGACGACCATCCCAAGCTGGTTTACGGCGCGGACGACCTTCTCCATCTGGTTGGAGATGACGAGCGCCGGCAGCTGCATCATCGCGGAGGCGCGCATCGCGGTGCCTAGGTTGGTGGGGCAGGCGGTCAGGTAGCCGAGCGTGGGGGAGAAGGCGAAGTCGAGGTGTTCCTCGAGCGCGGAGTCGAGGTCGTTGATCGCGGTCCAGGCGCGCTTCAGATTCAGCCCGGCGCGGAGGACCTGGATGCGGAGATGGTCCTCCTCGTTGACCATCAACGAGAATGCCTGATCGCGGCTGATCAGGACGCCCGCGCCGCCCTTGGAGCCACTGAGCTCGCGGCTGATCAGGTGGCGTTCGACGAGGATCTGGCGCTCCAGTTCACCGAGGTCGGAGACGGCGAAGTTGAAGCAGCGCTTCATCTGCGGGAGGCGGGCGACCGCGTCGCGGCAGGTGGTGAGGATCTGCTCGCGCTGGGCGGACTTGGCCCAGCCGGGGAAGGAGTGCCCGACCACGTTGCGCGCGAGGCGGATCCGCGTCATCAGCACGATGGCGGTCTTGCTGCTGCCCGGGTCGGTGAGTTCCGACGGGGCGCTCAGCAGCGCGGCGAGGGAACTGGAATCCTCACGGGGCATCCGGATGAAAGGCCTGCTTGACCTGGTTGATCTCGTCGCGGGTGCGAGCGGCGTCCTCGTAGCGCTCGGACTTGATGGCCTCGGTGAGGTCGAGTTCGAGCTTGGTGAGGCGGTCGTAGAGGGATTTCCGCTCCAGGGAGCGGGCGGGCACCTTGCCGGTGTGGGTGACCCCGCTGTGCATATTGTCGAGCATCGGCTCGACCAGCGTGACGAAGGCCTCGTAGCAGGCGGGGCAGCCGAGGCGGCCGTGCTTCTTGAACTCGACCGGCGTGTAGCCGCAGCGGGGGCAGCGGGTGCCCGGGGCGGGCGGGGCCGCGTCGGGCGTGAGGGAGGCCTTCAGGAGGAGGTCAGCGAGCGAGAAACCGCCCGGGTCCGTGACCCCCTTGGCCTCGGCGCAGGCCTCGCATAAGTCCACCGTGTGCACCTTGTTGTTCACGATCTGCGTGAGGTGCACGGTGGCGGGCTTGGAGCAAAGGTCGCATTTGAGCGGGTTGGCCATGGAAGCAGATGGTCTCGCGAGGGAAAGGATGCCACACCCACCGGGACTGGCAAGTGCGGCGATGAGATGCGGGGCGCCTTGGCGGGCCCCGGCGGGCGGGGGCCCGGCTCAGATCCGGGTGCCCTCGACGAGGACGCGGCGCCGGAAGGCCTTGAGCACCCGGCGGGTGACCGGGCCGGGCTTGCCGTTGCCGATCTCCCGGCCGTCGAGCTTCACCGCGGGGATGACCTCGGCGCCGGAGCCGGTCAGGAAGCACTCATCGGCGATCCAGACGTCGTAGCGGGTGAGGTTCACCTCGCGCAGGGGAATACGGAGTTGCTTGGCGATATCGAGGATCGTGGATCGGGTGACCCCCTTGAGGGCGCCTTGCGAGGAGGCGGGCGTGAGGATCTCGCCCTTGTGCACCAGGAAGATGTTGTCCGCGGTGCATTCGGCGACATAGCCTTGGTCGTTGAGCATAATCGCCTCGAGGGCCCCGGCCTGGCGGGCCTCGATTTTGCCGAGGATGTTGTTCAGGTAATTGAGCGACTTGATGGTCGGGGGCAGCGCGGCGGGGTTGATGCGCCGGGTGGGCACCGTGACGATCGAGAGCCCGTGCTCGTAATGCTCGGCCGGGTAGAGCGAGATCTTGCCCGCGATGATGAAGACCGTGGGCTTGGCGCAGAGCCAGGGGGAGAGCCCGAGGTCGCCGACGCCGCGGGTGACCACCAGGCGGATGTAGCCGTCGGTGAGGTTGTTCTGGCGGCAACACTCGCAGGTCGCGGCGCTGAGCTCCGCGCGGGACATCGGCAACTGGAGCAAGATCGCCTTGGCGGAGTATTCGAGGCGTTCGAGGTGTTCCTCGAGGCGGAAGATGTTGCCCCCGTAGATCCGGATGCCCTCGAAGACCCCGTCGCCATAGAGCAGCCCGTGATCGAACACGGAGACCTTGGCGTCGTTGGCGTCGACGAACTTGCCATCCAGATAGATCTTCATCGGAGCGAGCGTAGGGGCCGCGGAAAAGCTTTGTCCAGCTTGCGGGGCGGGCGCGGGCCTCAGGGCAGCCGGGACTGGAGCTGGCGGCTGATGGCGCCGAAATCGAGCTGGGCGGCCTCGGGGCGCTGCTTGAGCGCGGCGATGACCTTGCCGAGCTCCTTGCGGCTGGTGGCGCCGGAGGCGCGGATGGCCTCGGTGAGGAGGGCCTCGACCTGTTCCGGGGGGAGGGCGCGGGGGAGGTAGCGTTCGAGGATGCGGATCTCGGCCTCGTTGGCGGCGACCAGATCGGCCCGGCCGCCCGCGGCGAACTCGGCCTTGGCGTCGGTGAGGTTCTTCACCGCCTTGCGCAGGGTCGTGAGGACGAGGGCGTCATCGATCTCCACGTTCGCGTCCATCGCGGCGCGCTTGATGGCGGCGTCGGCGGTGCGGAGCGCGGTGGTGGTGGCGGAGTCGCGGGCCTTCATCGCGACGATGATGTCGGCGCGGAGGGTCTCGTAGGCGGGAGAGGGCATACCGCACATTCCGGGCGTGCCCTCCGCGGGGCAATCGTGATTTGCTGCCCGGATGACTCCCCTGCCCTCGCGCAACCTCCTTGGCGGGCCCCTGCGGCCGTGTTCCACGCGGCCGATGACCGGTTATTTCCGCAACGGGCGCTGCGACACCTGCGCGGAGGATGCCGGGTGCCACACCGTGTGCGTGGAGGTGAGCGCGGCGTTTTTGGCGGCCAGCCGGGAGCGGGGCAACGACCTGTCGACGCCGCGGCCCGAGTACGATTTCCCGGGGCTGGTGCCCGGCGACCGCTGGTGCGTGTGCGCGACGCGCTGGCTGGAATTGATCGAGGCGGGCGTGGCGGCGCCGATCGTGCCTGGGGCGACCCACGAGCGGACCTTGGAGCTGATTCCATTGGAGCTGCTGCAGCGGCACGCCACGGCCTGAGCGCCGCGATGAGCTGCCCCTGTGACACCTTTGCGACGGCCGCCGGGCCGTTTTCCGTGGCGATTGACGCGGAGGGGGCGGTCGTCGGGGCGGTGTTCGGGGATGCTGAGGCGTTGCAGGCGCGGATGCCGGGCGCGCGGCTGAGTCCTGATCCGGGCCGGTGCGCGGCGGCGCGGCGGGAGGTGCAGGCCTATCTGGCGGGGGAAAGGCGGGAGTTTACCGTGCGGGTGGGGGCGCGTGGCACGCCGTTCCAGGAGCGCGTCTGGGCGGCTTTGCGGGCCATTCCGCGGGGGGAGACCATCAGTTACGGGGAGTTGGCGGCGCGGGTGGGTCGGCCGGGGGCGGCGCGGGCAGTGGGGGCGGCGAACGGCCGGAATCCGGTGTGCCTGCTGGTGCCGTGCCACCGGGTGATCGCGGCGAACGGCGCCCTGCACGGCTACGCATTCGGCACCGAGAGGAAGCGCTGGCTGCTGGCGCTCGAGGGCGTACCAGCGGGGCCGCGGTGAAGGGGCGGGCGGGGGGGCCGGACGCGATGTCGCGGTCCGCCGCCTCGGTAAAGGGTCCGCCTTGGTAAGGGGTCAGGCCAGCGCACGGTGCGCTGGTGACGATCCAAGTGGAAGAATCGGAGACGGCGGCGCGGGTGGAGCACGTCGGCGGGGACCTCGGCACCCACCGGACCGAGGCACCCGATTCACCTCAGCACGCGCACCCT
>Ga0194134_10001625_pt1 | contig 29101 bp, 19 predicted proteins | sample TA2KigOff0mmetaG_FD_148602 | JGI IMG/M metagenome (GOLD analysis project Ga0194134, IMG submission 148602) | Freshwater microbial communities from Lake Tanganyika, Tanzania - TA2015056 Kigoma Offshore 0m | ecosystem: Environmental > Aquatic > Freshwater > Lake | place: Tanzania: Lake Tanganyika... | reverse complement strand
ACGATCTCAATGCCGATCTGGCCTTCTACAATCGCCAGCGTCCTCATCATGGATACCGAACTCAGGGCTGCACTCCCTACCAGGCATTCCTCGATGGGAAACTCGCCCAGGCGCAACCCATGGCAGCATGAAGTAACCACTTCTTCACCCGAGGCCCGCAACCCTCGGTGTCCGGAGATCATCCGCTCAATACACATGATGTTTTCACGTCGCGCCACGCTCCTTTCGCCTGTTTCTGCACTGCTGTCCGCGAAGACCCAGCCCCCCGTGCAAGTCGATCTGTTTCAGGCCGGCTTTGCCGATGTTCACACCTATCGGATCCCAGCGTTGATCGAGACCAAGCAAGGCACGCTTCTTGCTGTTGTCGATGCGAGGCATGAAAGCAGTGCGGACTTGCCCGCGCGGATCTCCCTGGTGATTCGGAAGAGCTCAGACTTCGGCGTCACCTGGACCGCTCAAACTAAGCTCGTCGAAGTGCCACAGGGTGGAGCCGGCGATCCTTCCTTGCTATTGGATCCACGCGGTGCAGTATGGTGCTTCTTCGCCTATGGCCCACCGGGCATCGGCTTTCGAACCGCGAAGCCAGGTCCGTTGACTGGTCCTGAGGTTCTTCAGGTACATGCCATCGTGAGTCGCGACGGGGGTGTGACTTGGAGCAAGCCCACCGACCTGACTCCCCAGGTTCGCGACCCTTCCTGGCATGCGGTCTTTCCAACTTCCGGGACACACTTCGCGACTTCTCGCGGCCGCTTGCTGTTGCCTCTGGTTGTTCTCGATGGCGAAAAGAAAATCACGACCCGTAATGCCTATAGCGACGATGGCGGACGGACCTGGCGTGTAGGACCGCCGGTTGCTCCAGCAACCGATGAAAGCAAGGCGGTTGAAATCGCCGGCGGAGTGGTGCTACAAAATGCGCGTAACGGCCCGAAGAGGCTCGTTGCCCGATCAAGCGACGGTGGCATCACGTTCAGCGACGCACATCATGACGAATCGCTTCTGGATGCGAAATGCAACGCGGGTCTTGCCCGATACCGATACCGGGGACGAGACGTGCTTCTTTTCACGAACGCCGCCAGTACACAGCGCAAGAACCTGACCATCAAGGCCAGCACCGACGGGGGCCGAACTTGGACTCCCGGCCGGACCATTCATGCCGGCCCAGCAGCCTACTCGACCGTGATCCCGCTGAGAGACGGCTCTATCGGTGTTCTATACGAAAGGGGAGAGGCATCTCCTTACGAGCGAATCACTTTCGCCCGCTTGAATCTGGATTGGGTCATGGGCACTTAAGCAAGTGGAAGTATGTTTTTGGATGCTGCAAAGTCTGCAACCCAATCTCCATACCTTGAAGCTATGATGGCAACCGTGATCACTACTCTTCAATTCAAAGACTGCACAGCAGGTTGTTCCGGTAATCAGCCTTCTCAGCGGAGAGCACGATGATTCTGCCTGGCCTCGCGGCGAAATACCAGGCAAATCTTCTGGACTCTGTGATCCCTTTCTGGGTCCGCCATTCCGTGGATTGGGAGCAGGGTGGGTATTTCACTTGTCTTGATCGCGAAGGCAACGTGTATGATCCCCGCAAGTATGTCTGGCTACAGGGCCGACAGATTTGGATGTTCAGCCGCATGTACAACCAGGTAGAGCAGCGCCCGGAGTGGCTGAAGATTGCTGAGCACGGGATGCGCTTCTTGCTTCAGCATGCCCGCGACGCACAGGGCCGCTACTACTTTCGCTTGGCGCGGGACGGAAGCCCTTCCTTCTTCCAGCGCAAACCATATTCCGCCGTGTTTGCCGTGATGGCTCTGGCGGAATATGCGCGAACTGGTGCAGGGCCGGAATACCGGGATGCAGCCGTGAGTCTTTTCTGGCAGGTGGTTGAGTGGATTCGCAACCCTGCTCTACTTGGCCGCGAAGCATTGCCAGGGCAACCCTCATTCCGAAGCCTGGCGGATTCTATCGTGATTGCGAAGATGGCCCTGGAGATCGCGGATTTCGACACGGATACACGGATCAGTGCACTTATGGGGACATGTCTCGATGAAGCACTGCTCCACCACGAACCAACACGGGACATTCTTCTGGAATTTCGCGGTGGCGGTCCTAACGCACGACTCTTTCCCGAAGGTCGCCTCTTTAATCCTGGCCATTCGGTGGAAGCGGCGTGGCTGTTGTGGCTGCTCGCTGAAAAGACTGGCCGCACGGGCGACCTGCCCATAATTGAGCGCGTCCTTGAAGGCAGCCTGACCTTCGGCTGGGATTCGGAATATGGCGGCCTCTGTTACTTCATGGACATAGAGAACCGGCCACTTCTTCAGCTGGAAGCTTCCATGAAGCTCTGGTGGCCTCACGCCGAGGCACTCTACGCTGCGGTCCTAGCTTATGCGCGGAAAAAGGATCAGCGATGGCTCACCTGGCTGGAGCGAATTGATGAGTACTCGTTCCGGAATTTTGATGATCCTGATTTCGGAGAGTGGTTCGGCTACCGTGACCGCCAAGGGAACCTCACGCACTCGCTGAAGGGCAATCACTACAAGGGTTGCTTCCACGCCCCACGGGCGCTATTGCTGTCGTGGAAGACGCTCGAAGCGGCTTAGCGCGTCGAGCAACTAGCGGAAAGCTACCTGGGTTTCGTTGGCTTGAACTCCGTCCACCACCAGCCGGATGGTTACAAGGCCACGCCCGGCCAAGCTGCGCGGAAGCATCACATGCACATGGTCGAGGCCGGGATTATGTTTGCTTGGCCCTGCCAGCATCACAGACGCATTTTCACCGCCGATGGTACACGTTACCCCTTCAAGCGAAGAACGGCCCCGAACACCCGTCCCGTACAACTCAAGCACAGCGACACTGCCCGATGGGCCGAGATCGATCGGCGCAGGCCGACAACCACCTTCTGCATCGCATGCAGCAACCGCAGCGTTAGAAATTGTCCCGTCTGGCTGCTCTACGCGCACGATTGCCGCTGGAGGTCCTGATCCCCCTGGAGCCGCAGTGAAGATCCCGGGCGCAACGGTCTGGACCTGCAGTCGCCCATACGCAAGCGACCCGTCGTCACGCTCTGCCACCAGCGTTGCCGGTCCAGACGCAATGCCCTCCGGCACTACGATATTTACTTGGCCGGATGCGGCGTACAACACCATCGGCGTGCGGCCCAAGCCGCTTGAGTCGATCACGGTCAAACCAGTATTCAAAGCATCAGGCTCTGTCCGCAGGCGCTCGCCCGAGAGGGTCACAATCGAGCCCATAGCGGCAGTTCCTGGCTGAAAGCTCGCTCCATTGAGTGCTGCCAGCCGAGATGCGCCAGCATACGGCGGGCCGGGGTCTTCGGGCAGCTTGGCGGTAAGCGGTGCCCGGTCGTGGAAGAGACGAGTAATCTCGCCGGCCAGACGCAAGTACCAGTCACTCGGAAGCGTGAAACCGTCGGCGTCCAGTGTCAACCAGTAACCTTGGTCCGGCGCGTCCGTGCGTTTCGAAGCTAGCTTGAACATGGCCGTGCTCTCGTTCACCTCATCGAACATGGCGATCTTCAGCATCTTGGCGCCTGCGGCTTTCGCATTGTGCGCCTGCCGCCACAGAAACTCGCCCTTGTTGCGCGGGATCTGGTTTTGCATTGCGGTGCGGTTCAAGTTGTGCCAGGAGAAGCCGGGGAACACCACCGGCATGTAGATCTGCTGTCGTTGTGCTGTGGCTGCAAGGTCTGGATCGAGGCGCTCGGTTCGCCAACGGTCAATGGCCGACATCGAGTTGTACCGCCCGACGCTCCAGGGCTGGATGCCGTCCATGGTTTGGTAGACCGTGGCCCATCGAGGGTCGGTCGCAGCATCGTTTGACAGTGTGCGCCAATAGCCTGGTGTCCCGCCAATGTAGGTGACGCGTGCTTCCTCGCGAAACCACTGGATCAGCCGTATTGCAGCGTCGGGATCACTAGGCGGGTGTCTCGTGCTGTTCAGCCCGATGCCCCAGACACCCAACACAGGCTTGCCGTTGTGACGCAGATAACCAGGTTGGGCCGTTAGCTCCAGCGTCTCCACAAGGTATTTCCAGTCCTCTTGCATCGTAGTGAGGAGAGTTGCGGGGTTTGCGCCAGAGATGTCGTACTCGAGCGCGAAGACACGTCCGTAGCGCCGGGCGGCAGCGATGACGTTCTTCAACACAACGTCCCCTCGAGATCGATTACCAGGAATATCCGTGATGAACCTTTGCACCAGCACGCCGTCCAGACCGTACTGCTGCATCCAGCGAAAGTGTCGGTCCACCGTCTTGCTATTACCGGAACTGAAGAATTGCGCGGGATTTGCGCCAACCGTCATGCCCGGAACACCACAAGTCTCTCCTTGCTCAAACTCACGCATGTCCGGATACATGTCGATCACCAGGCTGGCCGGTGTTGGTGTTCCGTTAGCCCAGTGGCTCCAGTTTGTACCCATCGGGCCACCGGCCGGACAGCGGAACCAACCTTGGTAACCAAGCAGGACTTTTCCATCGAGTGTCGATGGATCCAGGCTTTGAGCAAGGAGGAAAGCTCCGAAAGAAAGCAGGATGAGCAGAATTCTTGTCAGCATTGTTGTGTTACCGGCGTGCCGGCTCTTTCCTTGGGTTCTCAGGCATTTTGGGGTTGGCTGGAATCTCGCCGTGGAACATCCGCGTGATCTCGCCAGCTAGTCTCAGATACCAGTCGCTCGGGAGCGTTGCACCATCGGCATCGAGCGTCAGCCAATAGCCCTGATCCGGTGCATCTTTGCGCTGTGCCGCAGTCTTGAAAATCGCTGTGGCCTCATTGACCTCGTCGAACATGGCAATCTTCAATACTGAGGCGCCGGCCACTTTGGCGTTGTAAGCCTGTCGCCAAAGAAACTCCCCACGCAGTCTGGGAATCAGGTTTCCCTGTGTCTCTCGTTTCAGATTCTTCCAGGAAAAACCAGGAAAGATCACGGGCATATAGATCTGCTTATTCTTCGCTGCCAGTTCGAGGTCCGGAGCGATCATGGTGTCTTTCCATTTGTCAGCGCCTGCAAGATTTCGATAGCGACCCACTGTCCAAGGTTGCACCACGTCCATATCCAGATACACCTCGCTCCACCCGGTTTCTGGCCGCGCATCCGTATTGAGTGTCCTCCAGCGCGACGGCGTGCCACCCATGTAGGTCACCTGGTACTTCGCTGGAGCCTTTGAACGGAACCAGGCAATCATCTCCCGTGCCGCAGCGGGATCGTGAGGAACATGGCGATCTTCGCGCAGCCCTGGCCCCCAGATCGACAACACCGGCTTGCCGTTGTGATGGAGATAACCGGGATGAGAGGTGACCTTCAATTCGTCGACCAGATATTTCCAGTCCTCCATCATCACTTCGTAGAAGTCGGCCAGGTTCGATCCCGTTACATCGTACTCAATCGCAATGACACGCCCAGACTTGGCAGCACCCGCGAGGATATTCTTGAGCACTACATCGCCCGACGCGCGCTTGCGTGCAATGGTCGACACAAAACGCTGCACCAGAACGCCATCGAGGCCGTAATCCTTCATCCATTGAAAGTGTCGGGCCACAACCTTCGGGTTCCAGGCTGAGTAGAGATAAGCCGACTTGCCGCCGACGGTCAACCCTGGCACCTCACACAGCTCGTCCTTCTTGAACTCGCTGAGGTCCGGATACATGTCGATGGTGAAAGTATCGGCCGCAGGCACACCGCGTGCCCAACTGCGCCAGTGCTTCTCTGGTGCTCCATCTTCAGCGCAATTAAACCAACCCTGGTAGCCGACCAGTACCTTCTTATCCAGCGTCTTCGGATCAGGATCACTGGCTGCGGCCGCGAGGAAGCTGCAAGCCAGCAACAAAACAAACGAACTTCTTAACTGCATGAAGAAGTCAGAACTCCAATCGCAAGGCCATCACCATGGTGCGGTTCCCGTTCTTCGCGAGAATCACGCCGAAGGTGGAGGAGGTAATGCCAGTAGTTGGCGCGCCAAGGTTGGGGTGGTTCAGTATGTTGTAAAACTCCGCCCGGAACTGCAGTCTCATTCTCTCCTTGATCGGCTGCCACCGGCTGAGCACCGAGTCAAAGTTGAACGTACCGGGATTGCGCAGATTCGGCTCCGTGCGGGAACCATTGCCAAAAGAGTATGGGCCGGCGTTGGCATAGGCCGTGGTGTCGAACCAGCGGTCCATGTTGCGCTGTCCTTCCGGCAAGCTTGCATCCTTCAGTCGGTCCGCGTAGCATCCCAGGCCCGACGCGCCATTCATAATGCAGGCGCCCGAGATCGACAGAGGAGTACCGGTCTGTGCCTCAAGGATTCCACTCATTTGCCAGTTACCCAGGATCTTGCTACCGATGCCCTTGCCGAGGAACCGCTTCCCGTGGCCGAAGGGGAGCTCATACACCCAGTTCGTCACAAAGCGCTTGCTGATATCGGCAGCCGAGATCGAACGGGACAGACCGAGGTCATAGGGGTTGATGAAATTCGCTCCACCGAGAAAGCGCTCATTCACGTTGTCGATCAACTTGGCTCCAGTAAATGAGACCTGGAACATCAAGCCTTTTGAAAACGACCGCTCTGCCCGCAGCGTGAACCCGTGATAAACAGAATCGCCCACGGAGGCGCGAAGTTGAACAGCGCTGCCAGCATAGTGTGGAAATGGCACCAGTAGGATGCCTCGCCGCACGGTGGCCGTACTCATCGTCCCGATCGGAATCTTGCCAAAGAAAGGATTCGGCACAAGATCATTCAATTGCGTGCCCAGTGATAGAGACTGCGGGAAGGTGGCATTGCGGTTGTAGTTGTTCCAGATGCGCATGCCGCGGCTACCAATGTAGGCAGCCTCGAACAACAGGTTCTTCCCGAACGTGCGCTGCACGTTGGCGTTCCACATCTGGTTGGTAGGCGTGCGCCAATCCGGCCAGATCCCATTTACGCCGCCACCCACCAGAGAATTCGGGTAGGGACGCAGGCCCGTAACAAAGGGGTTGGCCAGCGAGGCACCTGCGACGGGGGTATTGGGCGCTGCTGGCGGCTGGCCGAAGAAGACGCCTGTGGAAACGGAAGAACCGCTTCCCAGATCGCCCGGGCTAGAGCCGACGCCACCGCTGCCAGGCGCAAAGAAGATCCCGTAGCCAACGCGAAAGACGGTGGCCGGAAGGAAGGTCCAGGCCAGACCAATGCGCGGTGCCCAGTTGTAGTTGGGATTGCTGGGGTAGCGCCGGTCGGCGCTGGTCATCGTCAGCACGCCCTTCTGGCCAGTCAACGGCTCCGTTCCATCGGGGTCGAAGAACGCAAGTTGGTTATATCGTTCGCGGAATGGCGTCTGATATTCGAAGCGCATGCCGAGATTGAAAGTAAGGTTTCGTCGCACCTTCCAGTCGTCCTGAAGGTAGAAATTCCGGCTGGGCTGGACCAGGGCCAGCGACGGACCAAGGGTGAAGTTTCCGCCGGTGGGCACACCGAGCATGGCGGTAGCGAGTCCGTAACCTCCCGTCGCGGTGGCTGCCGCGGGATTGGGCCCTTGCGTGAACCCGCGGCCGAATTCAAATAATCCTGCAGGGTAGTCTGGCCGGAACGTGTTGAAGTAACAGATCAGAAGGTCCACGCCAGTCTTCACCGCGTGCGAGCCTTTGATCCAGGTAATATGGGCTTGATATTCCGGCGTGGTCTCGGCGGTCAAGTTGTGTGAAGCCCGATCGGGGCCAAGCGAATTCAGGTCGCCGACATTGAATCGAGGGAAGCGCGATGCGCCAGATGCGGCGGCCAGGGACGCTGGTAAGCCCAATGAGGCCGGATCAAATCCAACGCTGAGCGGGGTCAGCGAGACGACGCGGCGCGTGAATCCTGCCCGAAACTCGCCAATCAGACTGGGCGAAAAAGTGTGTGTATCGCTGATACCGACAGACTGTCCCGCGGAGGTCTGGTTGCCACCACCGTTGGTGCCCTCGCCGGGGAAAGCAATGTTTGTGAACGGGCTCTGGCGTGGCGTAGTGTCATAGCCATAGCGGAAAAACAACTTGTTGCGCATGCTGAAGTTGTGATCGGTGCGACCGTACCAGCGGGTGGTCTTAACAACCTGCGAGAAGTTCTGCGACCAGTTGACGTTTACGGTGGGTGAGTTGGGAAGAGTGGGCTCAGGATAGTAGGCGAGCACCTTCCTCATGATCGGATCCATTCGACTGGCGGGCAGAATGTTGCCCGGGAACGGCTGCCGCGTGAACGCTCCAGCTTGCCCGGGGATCGCTGCAGTGGTGAGCGGGTCGTAGATGCCGATCAAAGCGCCAGTGCTGGTGAAGGTCTGCGAGAAGTCGCCCGACTTCTGAAGAGCGGTTGGGACTCTGGCGCTGGGCGTTTGGACGCCGTTGTTGTTGGTTTCGTCCCAGTTGAAGAAGAAGAAAGTCTTGTTGCGCCCGTTGTAGAGCTTGGGCAAGAACACAGGGCCGGAAAGAGTGAAGCCATAGTCGTTGCGGCGCTGCCGGCCGCGCGGTACATTGTTGCGATTGTTAGCCCAGCTGTTGGCGTTCAACTTATCGTTACGCAAGTAGTTGTAGGCACTCCCGTGCACTTTATTGCCACCGGACCGCCCTGCAGCCACAACCACGCCACCCGCCGATCGCCCATATTCGGCCGAAAAGCTATTCGTGATGTAACGAACCTCACCCACCACTTCCTGGGGCGGCGTGTAGGCATTGTCCAGTGTCGAGTTGTTGCGCGTGTCTTGTCCGTCGAAGAGAACGGCCGTGGTGTTGGAACGGCCCCCACTTACGATTGGCCCCGTCGCCGCATTCCCGGCGCTGATCACGCCCGGAGAAAGTCTCAGCAGGGAATACGGGCTCCGACCAGTAGGCAATTCGATGATCTGCTGCGCGCTCGTTACGTATCCCAACGACGAGCTGACCTGCTCGACGCCCAGAGCGTTCGCAACTACGGTCACCTCCTGCTGCAGAGTCCCCGGCTTCAAGATGGCATCAACTGTGGTGATCTGGCCCACTAGCACGGGCACTTCCGTCACCTTGTAGGTGGTAAACCCCGCAATCTCCATCGCGAGGCTGTACTTGCCTGCCGGGAGATACGGGATCTTGTAAAGGCCTTCCTGCGTCGTCTCAACCTGACTCACCGCAAGAGTGGCTTCGTTGGTTGCGACCACCTTCACCTTTGCGATTGAAGCTCGCGACGAATCGGTCACAGTACCCGAGATACCGCCCCGCTCTACCTGGCCGAAGCAGAGAGCTCCAGTCAGCACCGAAGTCACTGCGAGGATTCGCAATTGCATTTTTTCAGACATCAACTCACCCCTGATTTTTGAAGCAGTTCTATATTCCACTCACCGCTTGTATTGCTGCTTGAGTTTATACCGCATGGCCGTTCCTTTCAACGTCAAACTGCTTTCTTAACGTGAGGCTACGTCTCTGAAAATAAAAGCTAAGCCACCAGGCCCCCGTCTAACGGTAGCTACGGCGTGATGTGCTGTGGCCGATCCGGTTGATATGGCGAATCAAGCGGGGTTGCCGCAGGAAGTCCCAATAGCGTCGCCGTTGCTCCGCGAACATTTGCGCGAGTTGATGGAAAGTTCCGCCTTCAAGGGGAGCCGGCGCTGTCAGCAGTTCCTCCAATACGTTGTTGACAAGGCCCTGGCCGGGCAATTGGAGGACCTCAAGGAACGTAGCCTCGGAGTCGCCCTCTTTGGCCGCTCGCCCTCTTATGACACTGGTGACGATGCGATTGTTCGCGTCACGGCTTCGGATGTCCGCAAGCGTTTGCAACAGTACTACTCAGGAACAGAATCTGCCATTCGCTTCGAGTTGCCCGCTGGCTCGTACCTCCCCGAGTTTCGAGCGATGGCCGTCCGCGAGATCCCTACCCCAACCGCCCCAGCCCCACTACGGCAAGGCCGCCGCGATCTGCGGATTTGGGTCGGGGCCATGATGCTTTTGGGTATTCTGGCTCTCTGCGGTACCTGGATCTATCGTGAGAATCTTGCCCGCGAAGCACGAGAGAAGCAATCTCCGCTGAATGTGCTCCCGTGGTCAGCGCTCTTTCGGGGCGGCCGTCCTGTTCAGCTCATTCTCGCGGACCCTGATGTCCCTGCGATGGAGGCCCTAACCCGCGCACGGATTTCGCTATCCGACTACGCCAACAGGCGCTACATCCAAAATCCGAATCTCTACGGGCCCGACATGCAACGCGCTTTCACGTTGCTGCGCGGGGTGAATGTCGCTGCGGTCGATGTCGGCATTGCGCTCGACATATCACGCCTTGCAGCGCAGGAATCCTTTCAACTGAGGACTCACACGGCGAGAAGTTTGCAATTGAGCAGCTTCAAATCCGAAGACCACTTCATTCTGCTAGGCAGCCCACAGTCCAATCCCTGGAGCGAGTTGTTCGCCAGTCATTAGGACTTTGAGTTTACGCATGACAAGGCTTTGAATTTTGAAATCATCCGCAACAAGCGACTGCAATCTGGCGAGAAGGCAACCTACGTCCCAACTGTAGGTGGATGGGGCACCGGCCACGCCTTTGCGACCGTCACGCTCGTCGGCAATCCCGGTCACTCGGGAAAAGTGCTCCTTCTGGCCGGCACCAATGCTGAAGCTACAGAGGCCGCGGGCCGCTTCGTCGTCAACGCAGCCGCCCTTGCTCGCACTCTGCAAGCGCACGGTATCGACCCCAACGGTCCACCCTGCGACTTTCAGATTCTGCTTCAGGTGTCCACGATGGCAGGCTCGTCGAACGCAGCCGAGGTGATCGCTTGCCATCGGCTTGGTGGCTCAAGGCCTTAAGTTCGCGCAACTGCGGGCCGTTTTTTGAGCATCCCAGTTGAAAGCAGCAATACTAGTAGGACGGCAAAGCTAGCCACAAACGTGATCGCTTCATTGCAGGTTCCAACCCATTCAGTCAGAGCTTGAATCAGGTTGTTCTTGGTCAGCCACGATCGTATGAATTCATTGAAAAGGAAGCTGGCGCCTGCAAGCAAGTAGGGCCACCCGTTCGCGCGGTCCTTCAGGAAAACCAGCAACCCCACAACAATACTGATCATTTGGGCCGCCATGCCCGCGTTTGCAAACCTGTAGAAGGTCGCTGGGCCCTCGATTTTGTGTTGCGGAACAAAACTGATGAGTGTGAAGAACAAAGCAATTCCCATGAACAAAATGTTTGTAGACAAGAGGATGGTCCCATGCAGGGTCCTGCGCTTTCTCAGCACAAAGGCCAGCAGGATCAGCAATCCCAATTCGAGAGCAACCATCACGTTCTGCACGATCAATGCATCACCTTGACCAGACACAAGCCCCTTGTGAGCCGAATGAACCGTCAGCAATGACGTCGAAAGATCAAGGGGGCAACAAACAGAACAGCCAATCCCACGCGCTTATAATCCGCGTGCCTTTTGTGCTCGATCAAATGGAGCTGATACAAAATCAGGAACAGCCATATGAAATCGGTGATGACATGGAGATGGTGGCATGCGTTCGGAGCAGGCTTTGCTCCGATATAGATGTTCCAGAAGCCAGCGTCAGTAAGCAGCATCGTCGCCACGATGAGCCCTTGCTTCAAGAGATACTGCCGAATTTATAACATCCCCGCAACGATAGCAGAAACCTGAGGCCAGGATGAAGTACCCGAACGAGAGTGACATACCGAAGAGCCGAATCCAGTGTGCGCGACACTCCACAAATCTCGCGAATTTTTCCTGCGAATTCTGCGCATTCAACCTGCCTACGCTGTTAACCTAAAGGCTGCGGATTCGACTTCTCTCCTCCTCAGAAATCGCCTCGACGGTCTTCACCGCGCAACCTTGTTGAATCAAAAATGACTCTTTCAAAATCAGGAACCCACTATGTTTGGTCGCGGTAATTGGGCCGTTGCCGGTCTCGTAAAGGAGTCTCTTAAAGACTTCTCAATCAATCTTGCCGACCCCGCGCGCATGGCGATTGCCTCCCAACTTGCTGCCGGTGCGACCGCACTGCTCTACAACACGGATTCAATGGGTATCAATCCATTCAGCGCTCCACGCATGGATGAATCCCGGCAGCTCAACGAAGAGCAGCGCATCGAACTCGCCCGTCATCATGTTGCGGATTCCCTAGACGGCACCGAGGACATTCTTCCCGCAGAAATCCTTGCTGGCACGGGCTTCGGTCATTCTCTCGAAGCCTTCCAGATCCACTCCACGATTCCCTGGTTCGGCTTGTGGGCTGTTTCGAATGAATGGAAGTACACCAGCGACCTGCCCTCCATCAAAGAGCAGAGCTCCTATGTTCTGCTCGAACGTCCGTACAAGTTCCTCCAACCCACCGACAAGCGCACTGTGGACGAAAAGTCCGAAGACGCCACTTCGATCACGCGCACACAAGTCCCGGTCCTTCTCGATTTTCACGAGGGCCGTGTCTACATCGAAAGCACCGACAAGAAGCGCATCTATGCCGTCATGGTTGCCTTGAGCCGGCTCGGCGTACAGATCGCTCCCGTCGCATGGAACTATCCAATCCCCAATTGGACCGAGGCCATCTTGAATCGCCTCCATGAAGCCACTCAGTTCCGCGATGAGTTCAACAAGCGCGCCGAAGATGCCAAACGCTTCACCGAAAAGGAAATCGAGAAACTCGAAGACCGCGAGATGGAATCAATCGTCTCGAAGTTCTTCTCAATGACCCAACTCAACACCGACATTTGGGCCGGTCTTTCAGGACCTGCTCGCATTCGCCTGCACCACGCCGCTCCGCCCGTCGCCGTGCGCAATCCGCCCATGGCCACTACGCTTCTCAATCTAACGGCCGATTCCACCGTTGTCTCTGCGGCCATCACGTTCCAGGAATCCATCACCGTGACTACCAAGAGTGGCACCGAGCGCAACATCCGTCGCGATATCGCCCGCTTTGACATCAACGACCGCATCAACCTCAGCGAGATCGGCGTCGCCATGCTTCGCGGCTTCGACATGGCCTCGCACAAGAAGGACGTCCTCCGCGAAATCCGCGAGACGCGACAGGTGCCTCCCATTCCTCAATTCTGGGGCGCATGGCTCCATCAATTGAGCTACGCCGTCCGCACAATCGAAGAGTCCTTCCGCGAAGTACTCGAACTCGACGGCAGCGAGCAGGGCGGCATCATCGCTATCCATCTCTCAGGTCCGCCTGAAGCATCTCCAAACCCATAGACTTCTTGTGCTGCAATAGCTCTCATGAATCGCAGAGGGTTTCTGGCGCAGCTGGCCGCGGCAACTGCCACACCTCGGCCCAACGTCCTATTTATTGCAGTCGACGACTTGCGCCCCGAGTTCGGTGCCTACGGAGCGCCCTTCGTTCTCACGCCCAATCTCGATCGCCTGGCCCACTCCTCGGTTGTCTTCGAGCGCGCGTATTGCCAGTCCGCTCTCTGCAATCCATCCCGGTCCAGCATGCTCACCGGTCTTCGTCCCGACACGCTGAAAGTCTGGGATCTTCAAACAGACTTCCGGATCCACAACCCCGGCGCCATCACGCTCCCCCAACACTTCCGCGAGCAAGGCTACCAAACCATCGGCTCTGGCAAGATCTTCCACAACATCTTCCCCGACCCTCCCTCCTGGTCTGAAGAGATCCGCATTCCCGGCTACCCCTTCGACCCCGACGCCGTCTATCGCAGCCCCTCAGAACTCGTCAAAATCGAAGCTGCCAAACAACAAATCATCGAGCGCGGCCAACAGAAACGCCACATGGATCGATACAACGAGTGGTACCTCAAGAGCAGCGCGACAGAAGCGCCTGACGTCCCCGACAGCGCCTATTTCGATGGCGCTCAAACCGACATCGCGGTCTCGAAACTCAAGCAACTCCAGTCGAGCAACAAACCCTTCTTCTACGGCATTGGCTATTATCGTCCCCACCTTCCCTTCAATGCCCCCAAGCGTTACTGGGATCTCTACGATCGATCCAAGCTCCCTCTAGCCTCCAATCCCAATCCCCCTGTCGGCGTGCCTCTCATGGCCAACAACAGGAATCGGGAACTCCGAGGATACAAAGACTTCACTTCAGCGCCTACGCCAGACCAGGGCCCACTCACAGAGGCGCAGGCCCGCCTTCTCCGCCACGGCTACTTCGCCTCAGTCAGCTATATCGACGCCCAGATCGGTCGCCTTCTCAACCAGATCGATTCGAATACGATCGTCGTGCTTTGGGGCGATCACGGCTACAAACTCGGCGAGCACCGCGCTTGGGGCAAGATGACGAATTTCGAGATTGATACTCGTGTGCCGCTGATGATCCGCTCCCCGCGATTGAAGCCACATCGCTTCCGCGGCTTGGTTGAATCGATCGACATCTACCCCACTCTCTGCGCCCTTGCCGGCCTGACCACACCCAAGGATCTCGAGGGCCTCAACCTCCTCAATCACTCTCAAGGGAAGCCCGCTGCCTTCAGCCAATATCTTCGCGACGGCATCTGGACCGCCCCCGACGGCAATCCCTACATGGGCTACACGATCCGCACTGCTACTCACCGCTACGTCGAGTGGCGGACCTGGCCCGCAAAGCAGCTCGCAGCAACAGAGCTCTACAACGAAAAGCAAGACCCGCGCGAAACCATCAACATTGCACCCCGAAACCCCGGTCTCTCGAACAACCTAGCCCGTCAACTCAGGCAGCAGTTCAACCTTGCCTAGCCGATCCGCAACTCAACAATCCCATCGAAAGCCAGGTATCTCGTCATGCCATCCAGCGCACGATCCCAATGCACGCTGCACCAACGCCAACCGCTCCCCAATTCATGTTTCGCTCTTCCCAGGCATGATGCAACTGATGCGCCCCGAGGTAGACCAACACTCCGGCCACCACGCCTTGAGCAAGCGTCATCAATCCAAGATCCAACTGTCGTGCCAGCAGCAATCCGATCAATGCAACAATCTGCAATCCAAACATCTGCCATCTCACCCAGAATCGCGGCACACCCATCGATTCGATCATTGCGTAAGTCGTCAGCGCCTCTGGCACTCGATGCAACACCAGCACCCAGTTTGAAAATGATCCCGGCCAGGACACGCCGATCATCGCTCCATCGAACAAACCATGGACGGCCAGGGCTCCAAACAAGGGTGCAAACCGCCACCAGGATTCATCCTCACTGCACTCCGGGCAAATCGGCTGCACATACCGGTCCAAACCCCAGGCCAAGAGTAAGCCAAAGCCAAACGCCGCTAACGCAACCATCGAGGGAAAGCCTTCCATCATTTCCGGCAGCAAAACCAGCAAGCCCAACGCACCCAACATCCCTCCACCAAAAGAATGCGCACCGTGCTTCGCAGGAAATCCTCGCCCCACCAGAATTGCCAACACCCCAGGCAATATCACCGCACACAATATCTCAATTGACATCTTTAATAATGATACGAGATTATCAATATAGATGGCAAATATTTCCTCGTCTAACTCCCGCGTCCCCGTTACAGTCCTGACCGGCTTTCTTGGCTCTGGTAAGACCACCCTTCTCAACCGAATCCTCACCGAAAATCACGGCAAACGTATCGCCGTCATCGAGAATGAATTCGGCGAAATTGGCGTCGATCAAGAACTCGTCATCCAGGCCGAAGAAGAAATCTTCGAAATGAACAATGGCTGTATCTGCTGCACTGTTCGTGGCGACTTAATTCGCATCCTTGGCAACCTGATGAAGCGCCGCGACAAGTTCGATTACATCCTGGTCGAAACCACCGGCCTCGCCGACCCCGGCCCGGTTGCCCAGACCTTCTTCGTTGACGACGAAGTCCAATCCCAGTTGCAGCTCGACGGCATCGTCACGCTCGTCGACGCCAAGCACATCTGGCTTCACATCGATGAGGCTGACGAAGCTAAGGAACAGATCGCCTTCGCTGACGTGATCATCCTCAACAAGACCGACCTCGTTCCTCCTGAAGAACTCGATCGCCTGGAGGCGCGGATTCAATCCATGAACGCGGCCGCAAAGATCATCCGCGCCACTAACGCTGCCGTCGACATGAATACCGTCCTCAACGTGGGCGGTTTCAATTTGGATCGTGCGCTGAACGTCGACCCCAAGTTCCTCGAGCCCGAGTATCCCTTCGAGTGGGGCGGCATCTTCCACCTGACCAAGGGCACGCACACCTTACAGCTCAACCCTGGCCCAGACCCCGCCATGGACATCGTGCTCGAACCCGCTTCCGCCGCCACCCCCGAGGCTCTCAAAGAAGCGATCGAACGCGCCATCTCGTGCGACTTCTTCACCCTTGAGTGCCCTGGCACTCATAAGCTCGAAGTCCCGGAGACTGGCTACTACGCGCTGTTCACGCAACACCACCCTAATGAGTTCGAATCCACTCTGGATGGCGCGATGTCGCCTCTGGTTGAAAACGAATTCAAGCCCGACCACGAGCACGATGAGGAAGTCACAAGTGTTGGGATCTCCTCCTCTGGCGATCTCGATTACAAGCGCTTCCAGCAATGGCTCTCGAATCTGCTCCAGACGCAGGGCACTGACATCTTCCGCATGAAGGGCATTCTCTCCTTCAAGGGGCAAAATGATCGCTTCGTCTTCCAAGGCGTTCACATGCTGTTTGATGGCCGTCCCGACCGGCCCTGGGGCGATCAACCGCGCCACAACCAGCTCATCTTCATCGGCCGTAACCTCGATCGCGAACAGCTCAACGAAGGCTTCCGTAGATGCCTCGCATAGAGCCCTTGGACTCCATTTGGAAGTCCAAGATCCCGGGCCACGTCATTTCGATGGCGTGGTCCCCGGGTGGCACATATATTGCTGCGGCCTCTGCTGATGACCTCATCGTGATTTTGGAAGCTGAGACGGGAAAGCACATTCATACCTATGAGGGACATCCCGGCGGCACCTCTCAAATCGCTTGGCATCCGCGCGAGCCGCTGCTAGCCTCAGCGGGTTGCGACGGCCACATCCGCCTCTGGCAAATCGGCTCAAAATCCCCAATAGCTACGGTAGAAGGCGGCGCGGCCTGGGTTGAGAGTCTTGCATGGTCCAACCGCGGTGATTATCTTGCAACCTCCGCAGGCAAGTTCCTTCGCATCTGGGACTTCCGCCAAGGCTCGCTCGTCTCCAGTGCGATGCGTGCTTTCTCTCCTCAGATATCGACGATCGCTTCTATGGGCTGGAAGCCCGGTCCAGCCGACATGCTCGCCACTTGCGGTTACAACGGCCTCTACTTCTGGTCCAACGACAGGTCAGAACCTATCCAAGTCTTTCCTTGGAAGGGCTCTATGCTGACGCTTGTCTGGAGTCCAGACGGCAAATACATCGCAACAGGGAATCAGGACTCCACGATCCAATTCTGGAATATGGCAACGGGTAAGGAACTCCGCATGTGGGGCTACCCGAGCAAGATCACAACTCTGTCGTGGGATTGTAAATCGCGCTATCTGGCATCCGGCGGCTCGGCCACTCCTGTCGTTTGGGATTGCTCCGGCACTGGCCCGGCTAATACCAGACCCATCACTCTCGACTTCCACGGCACACTCCTCACTCAACTTGCATTCCAGTCAGAGGGCTCGATTCTGGCCTCGGGTTGCACCGAAGGTATGGTTGCCACCTGGCGCCCCGGCAAAACCGAGGTGCCTCTCGCTACGGCTCACCTCGGCAATGCGATATCGCGCTTTGCTTGGTCGTTTAGCAACAATCGCCTCGCCGTCGGAACTGCCAACGGTGAAGTCCACCTCTTCAAAGCCCCAAAGGTTTAATTACATGCTGTATCCACTGGAAACCAAGCGCCTCGTTTACGCTCAGATCCTTGTCTGTAATGGCTGCTGTTGTGGCCGCACAGAGAAGGGCCATCCAGCGGTACCCATTGATTACCTCAAGGCTGAGTTCAAGGCCCGCAAGTTGATCCGAAATGTTCAGGTCACTATCTCTGGCTGCCTTGGCCCTTGCGACGTCCCCAACGTCGTTGCCATTCTCACAAGAGAGGAAGGCATGCGCTGGTATGGCTTCCTCAGCGAACAGTGGCAGTATGAATCGCTCATCGAATGGGCCACTGAAGTCAAAGAAGCCCAACGCGCACTCCCTCTTCCCGCCTGGCTCGAGAATCATCGACTCGACCCTATGGCCACCCAATGCGCTTCGGCAGCCGTCGCCTAGAGTAAACTAGCAACTTGAAGCGCTTGCTGGCATCTCTGCTTCTTTTCTTCTTCAGCCTCGGGCTAATGATGCTCCTGCTTGCTTCGCCTCCTTCGAGCAAACTCCCTTCCTGCTGCCGCCGCGATGGCAAGCATCGCTGCGCAATGAATTCGGCTCAAAAGGCCAAGGGAAACCTGCTCACTTCACGCTGCGATCAGTACCCATCCGCTTCTCTCGCACCCACAGCGATTGACACAGCAGTTCTCTTCCCTGCCTCACGTACAGCTAGCCTAACGGCGGTTTTCACATCGCTGCCCACCCTCGACAGCTTCAACCCGCAATCCCCTACTCACGCTACCTCTCAACGCGGCCCACCTTCTCTTCTTCTTTAGCTCCAATTTAGTCAACAAATTCAAGGAGTCTTTATGATTCACAAGCTTACGCTTGTGCTGTCGCTATTTGCTCAGCACCAGCAACTCACTCCGCCTGTTGCCAAAGAAAGCGGTATGCCTTTCCTCGTTTCCGCACCGAACGGCAACATCTACCTCTCCTACATCGATTACCTCGGCGCCGATGGCCATGCGCTTCGCTTCACCACATTCGACGGGAAGCAATGGTCCCGGCCTGAAACTATCGCTGAGGGAAAGAATTGGTTCATCAATTGGGCCGACTTCCCTTCTCTGGCTATCGAGCCCGACGGCAACCTGCTGGCCCATTGGCTCACACGCTCAACAGTGGGTGGCAAGTACGGCTACGGCATCCGCATCGCCCGACGTAACGCTGCCACTCGGCAGTGGACCGAAATCCATGGCATCAGCCTTGAGGAGCCTAAAGACTATGCCGGCTTCCTCACCTTTCTGCCGAATGCCTCGGCGGCGATCTACCTCGCCCCGCCCGAATCTGGCCCCGACGACTCGCATCGCAAGACCGTACGTTTCGTCGAGCTGAAGGGAAAACCGACAGAAGTTGAAATCGACCCTGACGCTTGCTCATGCTGCCAAACGGCAGTGGCAATGACACCCAAAGGCCTTGTTGCCGCCTACCGTGATCATCGCCAAGGGGAGATCCGCGACATTTCCATCAGTCGCCTCGCTGAGGGGAAATGGTCCAAACCCGAAATACTCCACCAAGACAGGTGGAAAATCAACGGCTGTCCCACCGACGGCCCAGCCATCGCCACCCATCAAAACAACACAGCCATCTCGTGGCTCACGCGCGCGAACGATCAGCCTAAAGTCCAAGTCGCACTCTCTCGTAACAGCGCCCAAACGTTCAACAAGCCCATTCGCGTCGACGACGGTAATCCTCTCGGTCGCGCCACGATCACCAACCTTGATTCAAATCACTTTCTGATCATTTGGATCGAAAAGACCGGCACCAACGGTGAAGCTGAGATTCGTATCAAGCGCCTCAGCGTCGATGGCCGACTCTCCGAGGCTCTGGTAATCGCACGAACTAACACGGCCCGCACCACTGGCTTTCCCAAAATCGCCGTCTCGGGCAAACAAATTCTTACCGCTTGGCGTGATGGCAACATCCGCACGGCAATTTCTTACGTAACCCAATTCGATACGAAGGACACCAAGTGAACTTAAAGCTTTACCCATTAGCCCTAATCTCTTCCCTATTACTGCAAGCCCAAACTGCCTCGCTCTCCGGCCTTGTGTTCGATGAGCAGCAGAAGACCGTCGGTGGATCGAAACTCACACTCATCGACGCCGCCAAAGGCACCAAGCGAGAGGCCAGTACCGACACGTCTGGTTCATTCCACTTCCCACAATTGCCAGCCGCCACCTATGAACTCCTCATTGAAAAAGCGGGGTTTGCTAGCGCCCGCTACACTGCACTCATCATCAATGCCAATGACCAGCGCTCGCTTGAAGTCTCCCTCAAGCTCGCCACCCAGGGCGACTCAGTCACAGTCTCAAGCATCGCCCCGCTGATCAGCCAATCGCCCGCCGTCGCAACCGTCGTCGACCAGCGTTTCATCGAGAATCAACCACTCAACGGTCGTAGCTTCCAGACGCTCATCAATCTCTCGCCTGGCGTCGTGCTAGCCCCTGCAGGCCTTGTCGACGCAGGCCAGTTCTCTGTCAACGGACAGCGCACCGGCACCAATTACTTCACCGTTGATGGAGTTGGCGCAAATTTCGGTCTGCCTTTCGCCACCACGCCCTATGAAGGTGCTGGCGGCGGAACACCCTCCTTCTCAGCTCAGGGCGGCACCAGCTCCCTCGCGTCCGTCGATGCTGTTCAGGAGTTCACAATTCAAACATCAACCTATGCGCCTGAGTACGGCCGTCAGCCCGGCGCACAAGTTGCCATCGTCACTCGTTCTGGCACCAATGCCTTCCACGGTTCCGCATTTAATTACCTCCGCAACGACAAGTTCGACGCCAACAGCTGGTTCGGCAACTTCAACGGCCTCAAGCGCCCCGCTCTCCGCCAGAACGATTTCGGCGGCACCTTCAGCGGCGCGGCCATCAAAAACAAAACCTTCTTTTTCCTCTCCTACGAAGGCCTTCGCTTGATCCAGCCCGTCATCTCGATTCCTTCCCGTGTCCCTTCACTCGAAGCCCGCCAAAACGCAACCGGCCTTCTCAAATCGCTCCTCGAAGCCTACCCGCTGCCCGTAGCTCCACCCATCGCCGGCACACCCAACGAGACTCCCTACGTGACCAGCTTTTCCAACCCTTCCAACCTAGACGCCACCAGCCTTCGCGTCGACCACACGCTCACCAATCGCATCACGTTATTCGGGCGCTACAACTACGCGCCATCTGAAAATCGCGAGCGCGGCCGTTTTGTCACACCCAGCTTTGTGGCGACACTCCCGGGGCGCACAAAAACCCTGACTCTCGGCTCCACCCAAGTGTTCTCCGCCGCGCTCAATAATGACCTCCGACTCAACTGGAGCGAATCCTTTGCAGCACAGATCTACAAGCAAGACACCTTCGGCGGCGCAAAGCTACTTTCAAACGATCGGATCTTCCCCAACTTCGCCGACCCCGCCACCTCGCTCTTTTATCTCACCATCGGCGCCAACGACGAAAACACGCTCAGCCCAGGCACCTTCAGCAACAACACCCAACGCCAATTCAATTTGGTCGACACGATGAGTTGGACTGTCGGTGCCCATGCCTTCAAGTTCGGTTTCGACTACCGTCGTCTGGCGCCTTCAATCGGTGGCCGTCTTTATTCCAAGGTCCTTACCGTTCCCACCATCACGCAACTCGTGACTGGGATTATCCCCACCGCAGAAATTCGGCAAGTCGAGACTTTCCTTGAGCCTCGGTACGACAACAGCTCTCTTTTCTTTCAGGACGCATGGCGAATCAATCCTCGCCTTACACTTACCTATGGTCTCCGCTGGGAAGTCAATCCCGCGCCAAACGAAGCCAACAACAATCTCCCCGTAACTGTCACTGGCCTCAACGTTCCCTCCTCGGCGGCACTCGCTCCCGCAGGCTCCCGCCTTTACCCGACAACGTACGGCAACTTCGCCCCTCGTTTCGGCGCGGCCTGGCAGCCTTTCCGCAATATGGGCACCGTTGTGCGCGCCGGTTTTGGGGTCTTCTATGACCTCGGCTATGCCTTCACCGGCACCGCCTTCACGCCCAACAACTACCCCTACTCCCGCAACCGTTTGCTCAGCAATGTCTCCATCACGGACCCGATTCTCAACGCCACCGCCGCCCCCCTCAACACCAACCCTCCATTCCCGCGCCTGTTCGCCTACGCGAGCGATTACAACCTGCCGTACTCGCTCCAATACAGCTGCGCCATCGAGCAACCTCTTGGCAACGCGAATTCTCTATCCACTTCTTACGTCGGCTCGGCCGGGCGCCGTCTTGCCCGCGTCGAGAGCCTTCGCACACAAACCCTGCGTAACCCGCTTTTCACCCGCATCGACTACGTCACCAACGAAGCCTACTCCGACTACCACTCACTCCAGATGCAATTCAAGCGCCGCATGACTCGCAACGTGCAAGCGCTTCTCAGCTACACCTGGTCGAAGTCGCTCGACACCGCTTCGGACGAATCGATCACAAATCTCCAGGCACCCATCTCGCGTCAGGGCGCTGCGGTGGATCGAGGCCCATCGTCATTTGATATCCGCCACGCCTTCACCGGCTCGGCGAGCTATGAAATACCTGTGCCGACAACGAACCGCTTTGCCCGTGCCACGCTCGGTGGCTTCGCCTTCGATTCCGTGGTCCGCCTCCGCACTGCCACACCCGTCACCATCGTTACGGGTCGTGACCCCTTAGGCCTCGGCCTTACCAACGTCGCCCGGCCCGATCTCGTCGCCGGCGTGCCGCTTTATCTTGAAAGCTCAGCCTTCCCGGGAGGACGGCGCTTCAACCCTGCGGCTTTCGATGGCGCCACGCCGCTTGCCCAGGCCCGCCAAGGCACCCTTGGCCGCGGCACCCTGCGCGGCTTCGGGATGTCTCAAGTCGATCTCTCCCTGCGCCGCCGTTTCCGGCTCAGCGAGCGCTTGAACCTCGACTTCCGCGCCGATGCCTTCAACCTGTTCAACACCCCGATCTTCGCCAATCCCGTGGGTACTCTTACCAACACGAACTTCGGGAGGTCGACAAACATCTTGAGCAACGGCCTCGGCGGCCAGAACCCCTTGTTCCAGGTCGGAGGACCTCGCTCATTGCAAATGGCACTAAAACTGCAGTTCTGATGTTCCGCTGAAGCTCAAAATCCGCCCGGCCATGAGAATTCTCGTTCAACTGGCCGCGGCGGATGCGATAACAACCCAAACGGCTATGAAACAGATCTTTCGATCCTGGCGCAACAACCTTGGCTTCACCCTCATCGTACTCGCGATCCTTGCCATCGGCATCGGCTCCACTACGGCCATTTTCAGCTTGAGCTACAGCATCCTTCTCAAGCCCTTCCCTTTCGATAACCCGGACCAGCTTGTCATTCTGCAAACTCGCTCCGTCAAGTTGCGTGGCACAGTCCAGAACGTATCTCTGGCCGACTTCGAAGACCTTCGACGCAAATCGAAGTCCTTCACTTCGATGGCAGCCTATCGGCCGGAACGCTTCGGCCTCATCGAAGGCGGTACCACACAGCCAGTCGAATACGCTCGCATCACTCCTGAGCTGTTTTCCACCCTCGGAGTGAATCCTCAGTTGGGTCAGGCGTTTCAGCCCTCCGACGATCAACCAGGCGGCGCATCCAACAAAGCCATCATTTCTCACTCGCTCTGGCAGCGTCGCTTCAATCTCGATCCCGGGATTATTGGCCGCACGATTCGCACCTCTGTCAACACGCTCACGATCGTTGGAGTGATGCCGGCGAACTTCAGCTTCCCAGGCAATACCGACATGTGGGTTCCGATCCAGAACCTCCTGCAAGTTCGCAAATTGAGTCGCGAAGCCGAACGTGAGTACCGCAGCTACAACGTTGTCGCCCGCCTCAACCCAGGAAGTTCCATCGCCGCCGGTCAAGCCGAACTGGATCGCATTGGCGAAGAACTCGAGCGAACCCACCCGGTCACCAATGAAGGACTTCGAACTTTAGCCACAAACCTGCGCGACGCCACTGTGGGTGAAATTCGGCCCTATCTGTGGCTGCTCTTCGCATCCGTCACGCTGGTCCTCGCCATCTGCGCCGCCAATTCTGCCAACCTCTTTCTCGCTCGCGCTTCGGCCCGCACACGCGAGTTCTCGATTCGAGGCGCACTCGGTGCCGACCCCGGCCGTATCATTCGAGATCAGCTCAAAGAATCATTCGCATTGTCTGCACTCGGTGGCATCCTCGGTCTCCTCTTGGCAAACACCCTCGTCTCCGCATTCCCACGTTACGCCGGCCAGCAAATTCCGTCCTGGATTCATGTCCATCTCGATTGGACGGTACTCGTATTCAGCATTGGCATCGCCATTCTCACCGGCATCTCCTTCGGCATCATCCCAGCAATTCTTGCCTCACGCGCAAACTTGCAGGATGTGCTCAAAGAAGGTGCTCGCGGCTCATCGGGTGCCGGGCGTCTTAAGCAAGGGCTGGTCATCTCAGAGGTCGCCCTCGCTGCCATGCTGCTGATCTCCGCAGGCTTGTTGCTCCGCACTTTGAACCAATTGCAACGCGTGGAACTTGGCTTCAACCCCTCAAACCTCCTTACCATCCAACTCAGTCCCTTCGTTCCTGGCGAGAACAAGGAGCGCATCAAGCTCAGCACCAACTACTTCGAGCGAGCCATCGGGCGTCTTCGCCAAATTCCGGGCGTAGAGTCCGCGGGCGCTACCGACGAATTTCCCTTCTCGCAGCTGAACGCCTCCCGCCCAACATTCCAGCTCGAAGCCAAAGGCGAACTCCGCGCCGAGAGCATCCAACGCAAGCCCTCCTCCCTGATCGATATCACGCCCGATTACTTTGCCGCCTTGGGCATTCCTTTACTCGAAGGCCGCGCTTTTCGCGAGTCGGACACTCTGGAGACCCCCTGGGTCATCATCCTCAGTGAGCGGGCAGCGAAGGCCTTCTTCCCCGGTCGCCCAGCCCTCGGCCAACAGATCCGGATCAACTCAAATGGTGCCACCGACCCTTGGGCCACCGTGATTGGTGTCGTCGGCAATGTGAAGTACCGAGCCAATGAGTCCGACCAGGCCCTCGAATTCTATTACCCCTACAAGCAATACGGTCTCAGCTCCACTCGTGTTGCGCTTCGCCTCTCGGCTCCACGCCAGGGCATCGAACAGGAGATCCGCCAGGCCCTCCAGGAGGTCGATGTCCAAACCCCGATGGAAAACATTCGCCCCATGTCTTCGCTCATTGATGAATCGCTCTGGCAACAGCGTCTTTGGGCGACATTGCTTGCCGGGTTTGCCGCAGCCGCATTGGTGCTCTCCGTCCTCGGCCTCTACGGCGTGTTGTCCTTCTCAGTGAACCAACGCTTCCGTGAAATCGGCATCCGCCTCGCGATTGGGGCACGCCCGCTTCAGGTGCTTTCTATGATTGTTGGCGACGGTCTGCGCCTGGTAATCCTCGGCCTCGTCATGGGAGTGTTCGGTGCCCTGGCTTTGGGCCGCCTGATGGAAGGGCTACTCTTCAGCGTTTCCTGGCTTGATCCCATCACCTATGCCATCGTTCTCTTGATACTGCCACTGGCTGGTTTGCTTGCGGCTGCCCTCCCAGCACTGCGCGCCACTCGCGTCGACCCGGTTCACGCTCTCAAGAGCGAATAATTGGCCTTAAGATGCGAGGGCCAGGATCGTCTTCAACAGCACATTCGCTCCGCGGGCGCAGTCTGCCCATGAAGTCAATTCTCGGGGAGAATGACTGATGCCTCCGATACTCGGCACAAAGATCATTCCCATCGGCATCAGCCGTGCCATGTTCTGCGCATCATGCCCTGCTCCGCTTGGTAGATGCATCGTCCTCAGCCCCAACTCGGCTGCGCTCTTTTCGATCAGAGTCTGAATTTTCGCATCCGCCAAAGCTGGATCATTGCGTCCACTCATCGTAATCGTGATCTCCGTTTTGGTTTCGGCTGCAATCGCCCGAACCCTGGCCCGAATCCGCTCCCCCAGTTTCTCCAGCTTGCCTGTCGACAAATCCCGCAACTCAATACTCATCTCCACTCGCCCTGGAATCACATTCATAGCATTCGGGCTGACTTCGATATGCCCTACCGTCCCTACCTGCGCACCCTCCTCGGCAACAACAATTTCCCGCACTGCCAGCGTCAACTGCGCGGCAGCAATCATTGCATCTCTTCTCTCCGCCATAGGCGTTGTCCCCGCGTGATTCGCCTCGCCCGTGATCGTCACTTCATAGTGATCGATCAAAACGATTCCATCCACTACACCAATTGGCACACCCGCCCGCTCCAGCTTCGCCCCCTGCTCAATGTGCAACTCGAGATAGGCATGATAGGCACCCTTTGCGATGCGTGCCGATTCGATCTTTTCAGGATCCCCGCCAATCTTCCGAATCGCTTCTGCCTTGGTTAAGCCTCGAGATACCTTCTTCATGTCCTGTGCGATCCCCACCGCGGCGCGGCTCCCATTCAGAGAAATTCCTGAGAACGAAGCCTCTTCACAAGCCCAGACTACTGCCGTCAATCCACGTCGCGTTACAGTTTTCTTTTCATTTAAAGCCCGCAACACTTCAATCGACGCCAGCACACCCAGCGCTCCATCAAAGTTGCCACCTTCCGGCACAGAATCCGCATGTGATCCGAACAACAGCGGCGCCAGCTTGGCATCGCTCCCCGCTCTCGATGCAAAGATGTTGCCAGCCGCATCCACCCTTACACTCGCACCGGCCTTACGCATCAGATCCATCACATACGCACGCCCTTTTAGGTCTTCATCGGAATACCCAACACGGCTCACTCCGCTTGAAAACGTCTCACCGGCTGGCCTGCCGATCAAACTGAGTCCCTGAATTAGCGCGCGGATTGTGGTCTCGTTGATCTTCACCCCTTCGGCGGCGAACGCCGTGAGCATCCCAACGAACTCTCTTCGGTTCATGCTCGCCCAGCTTAGCGCACCCGATCACTCTTCTCGCAATTGCCTCAATAGATCCAGTCGCGTCGCTCGCCACATCGGCACCACACTCGCCAGGCTGGCAAGCCCCAGTACCAGCATCGTTGCAGCACCATAGGTGAACCACCCTTCGGGGTCTACACCATACAGCAGGCTTGCGATGAATCGCGAAGCCGCAAATGCCATTACAGCCCCCACGATGAGCCCTGGAAACACTAAATGGAGCATCGCCATCAGAACTCTCCTCGCGATGTCCATCGGCGTTGCTCCCATTGCCTGACGTATACTCCACTCCTGCGCCCTTTGCGCAATCAGATAGGACAACAAACCAAACACACCAACCAATGCGATCAACAGTGCGAGCGAGCCCAACCCTGTCAGCACCGTCGCACCCAGCCTCCAGGGCCGAACCACCGGCTCGATCACTTCCTGGAGGGGCCGTACTGTCACAAAAGCCTCCGCAGGCACCAACGCCTGCAGCTCTTTCTCTACGACTCCAACCAACTGTGCCGGGTTGCCTTTCGTCCTTACCAACACTCCACCAGCCTCTTCCTGTCGAACCGGCTGAGCCAATGGCACATAGTATTGCGCCGGGGCAGGCTTGAACCAGCTCTCCACTCGAGTCGCGTTTACAACTCCCACAACTCGCGTGCAAGGTGCACTTGCCTTCATCAGGTGTAGACACTTCCCTAGAGCTTCTTCTCGAGGCCACAACTCCCGCACCAATTGTTCATTCACAATCGCAACGGGCTCACTACCTGTGTGGTCTGCGTCGCGAAACCACCTGCCTTGTCGAAGCTGCAAACCCAACGCTTGCATCCCCTGCGGATCCACAAACGTGCTCAAAAGATTTACGATTCCCCCACCCTCAGTGTAAAAGCGTTGGGGATCTCTCCCATCCAGATAGAACCGGGTGCGCCACGCCGACTCGCCGGGGATTGAATGTGCCAGGCCTGCGGCTACTACCCCGGGCAACTGTCTGGCTCTTTCCGCCAGCCTTACCTGTTGTCCACTCCACTTCGAGTCCAGATGCACCACCATTAGGTGATCCAGATCAAACCCTGGATCGATGCGCAGCACGCTATCTAAACTCTGCAGAAACAATCCCGCGGCAACCAGCACAACAACCGTCATCGCCACCTGTACCATCACCAGTCCGCGCCGCAGCCGACTACCTCTTTGCGATCCATGTCGCCCAGTCTGCTTTAGGTCAGTAATCACACTCCCGCGAATCGCATGCCAGGCTGGCCCCCATCCGGTTAAGACACCGGAAAGCAGAGTGAGTACGGCAGTAATCCCAAGCTCTCGCCAGCCCAGACTCCAGCCGGGCATGGCCAGATCCGGCAGCAGCAAGCGGTAGACAAACTGCCTCAGAGTCGCCAGCATCAATAAGGCCGCTATCCCGCCCACAGTGGCAAAGATCAAACTCTCCGAGACCCACTGCCGCATCAACCTCATCCGACTTGCCCCCAAGGCAAGATGGATCGCCGTCTCTCTAGACCTTCTTACCGCCCTGGCAGTCAGCAGTTGCGCCACATTCAACCATCCAGCCAGCATCACGACAATCGCGGCCAATGCGAGCCATTTCGACACTTGAATCTCCTGTGGTGCTTGAGGGCCTTGGGTAATCGAAACGGCCCCCAGCTGCATCACATCCCCATCAGCCTTCAACCCGTCTTCTCTCAACCCTTGCTGATTGGCCCGGTTTGCCTCTAGGTCTGCCTGCGCCAAGGTCAACCCATCGCGCAGTCTGCCGATCACGTTGACAGCTCCGTAGTTTCCTCGATCGCGCTTTAACTCCCCGAGAGGCGTCCACACCATCGTTTCGGCTGGGTCCACGCCAGTAAAAGCCTTCGGCGCTACTCCGACAATCGTGTGCGTCAACCCTCCAACCTGCAGCCTTTCACCCACCGCATCGCGGTTCCCACCGAACTCGCTCAGCCAGTAGCTGTGGCTGATCACGGCGACGGCTCGCGCAGTCTCATCAAATACCCGCCCTAGTTCCATCTTCACGCCAAGCATCTTGAAGTAGTTCGGCGTGATGGCCTCCTCGCGTAACTTGCGCAATGCCTCTCTCCCCACCGGCACTCTTCCAGCCTGAAAGGCCGCAACACTCGAAAACGCCGAGGACTTGTCCCGCAGATCCAGATAATCCGGCCAACTCCGCGTCAAGGCTGTCCAGTAGCCCTTCCCATACACCCGAACAACACGGTATGCATTTTCCACTCCACGAGGTAGCTGCATCAGCAGTTGATCCACTATTCCGATCAACGTCGCATTCGCCCCCAGCGTTAGCGCCATCGTCCCCACAATAATGGCGCTCGAGAGCGGCTCCTTTAGTACGCCACTCCACGCCGCCTTAATGTCGCGCCCGGCGATTCTGGCATGCTCTGCCGGTGCCTCCATCAGAATTCCCCAAATGGAGGAAGTCACCACGCTCAGACGTTCCAGCCAATCTCCCGCTCCGCGATTTTGATGGACAGCTCCCTGGGACATTTCATAGAGAAAATGTTCGAAAGGAGATGTTCGATGTCGAGAGAAAACAAACACGATTC